>OGYF01000084.1_pt1 | contig 102710 bp, 95 predicted proteins | sample 1576451 | NCBI WGS metagenome assembly OGYF01 (sample SAMEA3541505, study PRJEB24748) | human gut metagenome | biome: human gut; feature: human-associated habitat; material: faeces | place: China | collected 2012
CGGAAGCGCAGCTTCCGGCGGCGGCGCGAAGCCCGGTTTCAGATATATATAAATTTGAAGGAGCAATGCACAATGAAAAAATTCACAAAGATTCTTTCCCTGCTGCTGTGCCTCGCGATGATTTTCAGCTTCGCGGCATGCACCGGAAAGACCGACGACAGCGCAACGACCACGGAAGAGACTGTTCCGGCGGACACAACGCCTATAAATATCACGACCCTCAAGGGCCCGACCGGCATGGGCATGGCTAAGCTCATCAGCGACAAAAACGCGCAGTACAACATCTCGATAGCCACCGCAGCGACCGAGATAGCGCCCCTTATAATCAAGGGCGAAGCGGATATCGCCGCATGCCCGCTGAACCTCGCCGCCGCGATATACAAAAAGACCGGCGGAAAAGTTAAGATGATAGCAATCAACACCCTCGGCGTGCTTTCGATTCTCGAAAACGGCGAAAGCATCAAGAGCGTCGCCGACCTCAAGGGCAAAAAGATAGGCGCGACCGGACAGAGCGCAACGCCCGAATATGTCCTCAACTACATCCTCGAAGCAAACGGCATCGACCCGAAAAAGGATGTTGAGATAACATACTACACCGACCACGCCGAGCTTGCAACGCTCATGGCGACCGGTAAAATTGACATCGCGATGCTTCCCGAGCCCAATGTTACGACCGTTATGACGAAAAACAGCTCCGTTCGCAAGGCGCTTGACCTGACTGAAGAGTGGGAGAAGGCGACCGCCGCAAAGGGCGAAAAGACCTCGCTAGCGCAGGGCTGCCTGATAGTCCGCGCCGAGTTCCTTGAGGCTCACCCCAACGCCGTCAAAGCTTTCCTCGCGGCATATAAAGAATCCGTCGACTTCGTCAACGGCAACACCGAAAAGGCGGCGCAGATGATAGCCGACGCGGGCATAGTCCCCAACGCGCAGATTGCCGCAAAGGCTCTGCCCAACTGCAACATCGTCTATATGACCGGCGACGAGATGATAAAGACCGCAAAGGCGAACTTTGATGTTCTCTTCAAAGCAGACCCCACATCAGTCGGAGGAGCAATGCCCGGTGATGATTTCTACTACACAGGCAAATAAAAAATCGCAAAAAGTGCCGACCGCGGTCTTGAAAATCGCGGCGGCACTCTTCTGGATATTTATATGGTTCATAGCGTCGCGCGCCGTCGGGTCGGAGCTTCTGCTCCCCTCGCCTGCCGTGACGCTCGCGCGCCTTTGGGAGCTTGCACTCAAGGGCAGTTTCTGGCTCGCCGTGCTGCAATCGCTGCTGCGAATCATCGCAGGCTGCGCGCTCGGCATAGCCGCGGGGTCAATCCTCGGCGTGCTGACCGCCATGTCGCGCGTGCTCTATGAGCTGTTCACGCCGCTGCTGACCGTCGTGCGCTCAACGCCCGTCGCCTCGTTCATTATCCTCGCCCTCGTGTGGATAAAGCGGGACAACGTGGCTGTTTTCATAGCTTTTCTCATGGTTCTGCCAATACTCTGGGGCAATGTGAGCCGCGGGATAACAGAGTGCGATCGCGATTTAATTGAGATGGCGCACATATTCCGCTTTTCTAAGAAAGACATGCTCAAAAAGATATACCTTCCGAGCGTCCGCCCGTATTTCTTCGCCGGATGCTCGACAGCGCTCGGTCTCTCATGGAAAGCCGGAGTCGCGGCGGAGGTGCTGAGCCTGCCGAAGCACGCGCTCGGCAGCGAACTGTATTATTCAAAGATATATCTCGAGACCCCGACGCTCTTCGCGGTGACGCTCGTTGTTATTCTGTTGAGCGTTGCGCTCGAATTCGTTCTGCGCCTGATACTCAAAAAGGCTGCGGGGTGGGAGAAATGATAGAGCTTCAGAACATCTCGAAATCGTTTGACGGCGTTTCGGTGCTCGATAATATAAGTACCGGGATTCCCGACAGCGGGATTTTTGCGATATGCGGCGCATCGGGAAGCGGAAAGACAACGCTGATGCGCATAATTCTCGGGCTCGAACAGCCGGATTCCGGCAATATTTCCGGGCTCGAGGGCAAAAAAACAGCCGTTGTTTTTCAAAATGACCGCCTGCTCCCGTGGCTAAGCGCGCTCGACAATGTTGCCGCCGTGTGCTCAAAGGAACGCGCAAAAGAGATGCTCGAAAAAGTTGAGCTTTCGGATGCGTTGAACAAAAAGCCCGCCGAGCTCAGCGGCGGAATGTGCCGCAGAGTGGCATTGGCGCGGGCGCTGGCGTTCGACGCGGATATCCTCCTGCTCGACGAGCCGTTCAAAGGGCTGGACACCGAGCTGCGCGGGCGGATAGTGAAGCTCGTCGAAGACTTTGCAAAGACGAAGCCCGTCATACTCATCACCCACGACCCGTGGGAAGTGTCGCTCGCCAAGGCAAAACTTGATATTGAAAAGTAAAAAATCCGGCTGTATCAAACAGCCGGTATTTTTATTCATTTACGCTGAGCGCTTTCTCGACCTGCTCAAGCACAAGTCTTTCCGCTTCGTCGCGGCTGCCTCTGATGCGGCAGCCCGCGGCTCTGACGTGTCCGCCGCCGCCGAGCGCCTTGCATATTGCCGAAGCGTCTATCGGCGCGTGAGTGCGGACGGAAATCTTGAATGTGCCGTCCTTGCCCTCTTTTAGAGTGATTCCCGCTTCCACACCCTCTATCTGGCGTGAAAGCCCGGGGATGGCATCAGTTTCACTGTCGTCCGCTCCGCTCTTTTCGAACATATCCTGCGTTATTGTAATCACCGCACAGCGACCGCCGAAATACATTTTCAGCGAATCGAGCGCAAGGCGTTCGAGCTGAACATAGCTCAGGCTCTTCGTCTCGAAGAACACACGGTTTATCTCGGATATCTCCGCGCCGCACTCCATGAGCCTCGCGGCCAGAATATGCGTGCGGGCAGTCGTGTTCGAGAATTTGAAGCAGCCCGTGTCCGTTGAAATGCCGGTATATAAACAGTTCGCTATCGCGGGGGTTATCCCGACTCCGAGCTCGTCGGCGAGCGGACAAAGTATCTCCGCGCACGCCGCGGCAGTGGAGTCAACGCAAAATTCCTTCGCGTATTCGCTGTTCGAGCCGTGGTGATCGATGCAAAGATCGACTCTGCCGCTGTACTTCTCCGCCGATTCGTCGGAGAGCAGCTTTATATCCGCCACATCGACTGCGGTTATAAACTTCGGCTCAAAATCGCCGAAATTCTCAAGCCCCTCCGCCATAAAGCTGTATTTCGGGGCTATTTCGTCCGCACATTCGAGTCGGCAGCGTTTGCCGAGCGACTGCAGCATATGCATCAGCGCATAGCCGCAGCCGAGCGTGTCGCCGTCCGGATGGGCGTGGCACAGCACGAGTATATCATCGTTTTCACGCAACAGTTCTGCCGCGCGGGCAATGTCAATTCGCATCTTCATCTTCCTTCAGATCATCGAGCATACGAGCGATATTCATGCCGTGCTCTATCGAGTCGTCGGCGACAAACTTGAGCTCCGGGGTCTTGCGCAGACCTAATCTGTGCCCGACCTCGCGGCGGATATAGCCCATGGCGCTGTCAAGTCCCTTGACGGCTGTTTTTGCGTCGTCGATGCCGCTCATCGAGCTTACGAAAACCTTGGCAAACGAAGCGTCGGAGCTGACCTCGACCTTGACGACGGTGAGCAGCTTGCCCTGCACACGCGGGTCCTTGAGCTCGCGCATGACGGCAACTATCTCTCTTTTTATATCCTCGGATATTCTGTCAATTCTGTATCCTGCCATATCAGTCGCGATACTCCTCGATGGTGAACGCCTCGAAGATATCGCCCTCCTTAATATCGTTGAACTTTGCAAGTCCTATGCCGCACTCAAAGTTCTGCGCGACCTCCTTGACATCGTCCTTGAAACGGCGCAGGGAAGAAATCTCGTCCTCGGTGATGACGACGCCGTCGCGCACCACGCGAATCTTCGAGTTCCTCGTGACCTTGCCGCTGAGGACATAGCAACCGGCGATGTTGCCGACGGAGGAAATCTTGACTATCTGGCGGACTTCCGCTCTGCCCTGCTGAACCTCGCGGAACTTCGGAGCGAGCATGCCTTTGATAGCCGCCTGAATCTCGTCGATGCAGTCATAGATTATTCTGTAGCAGCGGATGTCAACTCCGTCGCGCTCGGCGTTCTGCGCCGCGACCGGATCGGGTCTGACATTGAAGCCGACGATTATCGCGTTCGATGCGTTTGCAAGCATTACATCGGACTCGTTAATGGCGCCGACGCCGCCGTGAATAATTTTAACTCTGACTTCCTCGTTCGAGAGCTTTTCAAGGCTCTGCTTGACAGCCTCGACCGAGCCCTGGACATCCGCCTTGACGATGATGTTGAGTTCCTTAAGCTCGCCCTCCTTGAGGGATGAGAAGAGGTTCTCGAGAGTGACTTTTTCAAAGGACTTGAACTGTTCCTCTTTCTGCTTCTGCTTTCTCTGCTCAACAAGCTCTCTTGCAAGGCGCTCGTCGCTGACTGCGTCGAATGCGTCGCCCGCCTGCGGAGCCTCCGCAAGACCCATTATCTCAACGGGGACGGACGGACCAGCCTCGTTGACCTTTCTGCCCTTGTCGTCAACCATGACTCTGACACGTCCGACGGACGTGCCGGCAACGATAATATCGCCGGAATGGAGCGTACCGTTCTGGACAAGGAGGGTAGCTATGGGGCCTCTGTTCTTGTCGAGGCGAGCCTCTATAACTATACCCTTTGCCGCACGGTTCGGGTTCGCCTTGAGTTCCTTCATCTCGGCAACAAGAAGTATTGCCTCGAGAAGCTTATCTATATTCATCTTTGTAACAGCCGAAACGGGCACGCATATTGTGTCGCCGCCCCACTCCTCGGGAATGAGGTCATATTCGGTCAGCTGCTGCATGATGCGGTCGGTGGTCACGCCGGGTTTATCCATCTTGTTTATAGCGACGATTATGTCAACTCCGGCTGCCTTTGCGTGGTTGATAGCCTCGATGGTCTGCGGCATGATTCCGTCATCTGCAGCGACAACAAGAACTGCGATATCCGTAGCCTGCGCGCCGCGCGCTCTCATCGAGGTGAACGCTGCATGGCCGGGGGTATCGAGGAAAGTTATCTTCTGACCGTTGAGGTCAACTCTGTATGCGCCGATATGCTGGGTGATGCCGCCCGCCTCTGTCGCGGTGACATCGGTATGGCGTATAGCGTCAAGAAGCGAGGTCTTGCCGTGGTCAACGTGACCCATGACAACAACGACCGGGTCTCTCGGAGAAAGATCCTCCGCGGAGTCGTCGGAATCGTCGATTATTCTGTCCTCTATAGTAACAACGACTTCCTTTTCGGCCTTTGCTCCGAGCTCGGTCGCGACTATCGCGGCGGTGTCGTAGTCAATAACCTGGTTGACAGTAGCCATAACGCCGAGTGAGAACAGCTTCTTGACAACTTCAGCCGCAGTCATTTTGAGCATGGCGGCGAGGTCGGAGACAACTATCTCATCGGGTATTTTTACGACTATCTGCGGCTTCTTCGCGCGTTCTGCCGCTATACGGGCAAGGCGCTGAGCCTCGGTCTCGCGGCGCGAGGAACGCATGCCCTGCTTGCGGTACTGCGTGGAGCGCTGCTTGAGCTTCTGCTTATGAACCGATCTGTCGTTCTGCATGCCGTTGTTGGCAGGGGCTATATTCTCATAGCGCTCGTTGTACTTGTCGAGCTCGACATTGCCGGCTCTCGTGTCAACGGTTCTGCGCTCGCCCTTTGTGCGCGACTGCATCGGCTTGTTATCATTCTTCTTTTTGGGTCTGTCCTCTGCCGGCTTTGCCGTCTGCTCCTGCGCCTTTGCGGCGGGTTTCTCGGCCTTGGCGGCGGGCTTTGCATCCTTTGCGGGAGCAGACTTCTGTGCGGGCTTCGCCGCAGCTTCTTTCTGCTCGCTCTTCTGCTCGGCTGCCGGAGCCTCCTTCTTTGCGGGGGCTTCTTTCTTACTCTTGAGAGCAAAATATTCATCGAAGCTGTCGACCGCGTTCTCCTTGGTCACGGTGTCGAACAGCAGATCAAGCTCGTCAGATTCAAGAGCCGTCATCGAGGATTTTTTCGCGCCGCCGAAGTTCTTTTCGATGAGCTCGGTGACGTAATTTGTCTTGACGTCCAGATCCTTTGCAACGTCACGGACGCGATATTTGGCATTTATCATACATTATCCTCCCCATAGGCGATGTTAAGTATTGTTTGTATGCGGGACGCGAGTCCCCGGTCGTCGACCGTAAGCACGGCGGAGCGCAGCGAAGTTGCATGCCCTATCTCCTGCATGGTGTATCCGGTCTTTATAAGCGGAACTGAGCGTCCCTCGCTGCTGCACGCGCGTTCAAACTCTTCGCAGAGCCGCTCGGACGCATCGGACGAGAGCAGGCACAATCTTGCATGACCGTGCTTTATCGCCGTCTGCGCTGCGTCGTGTCCGCAGCTGAGCTTTCCCGCTCTGCGGCAGATGCCGAGCATGGAAAGAGCCTTGTCATTCTCCACTTTCGTCCATCTCCTTTTCCATCAGGTCGTAGACCCCCTGAGGAATCTCGCAGTTGAACTCGCGCTCAAAGCGGTGGGACTTTATCGCCTTTTTAAGGCAGTCTGCGCTGCGGCAGACATAAGCGCCCCTGCCGGGCTTTCTCCCCGTAAGATCGAGCGAAACTTCACCCTCCGGGCTGCGAACCACTCTGACGAGCTCTTTTTTCGGCTTCATCTCGTTGCAGCCGTTGCATCTGCGCAGCGGTATCTTCTTCTGCTTCACACCGCTCACCTGCCTTTCAAAAGTAATAAGTCGTTATATATCGAAGTTTATTGTCGGCTCTTCAATGCCGCTCTCGGGCTTTATGTCAATCTTCCAGCCGGTAAGCTTGGCGGCAAGGCGGGCATTCTGGCCCTTGTTTCCGATAGCGAGGGAGAGCTGGCTGTCCGGCACTCTGACGCGGCAGACCTTTTCTTCGCCCTCTTCGACCGTGACGTCAACGACATCGGCGGGAGCGAGTGCGGCTGCGATAAACTCCTCGGGCACATCGCTGTATTTGACTATATCGATCTTCTCGCCGCCGAGCAGGTCGACTATCTTGCCGACACGCGCGCCGCGCGGACCGATGCATGCGCCGACGGGATCGACATCCGGATCTGCGCTGTAAACTGCCATCTTTGTTCTGGAGCCTGCCTCTCTGGCGACCGCCTTTATCTCAACGGTGCCGTCGAATATCTCGGGAACTTCCTCTTCAAACAGTCTTCTGACAAGACCGGGATGAGTTCTCGAAATAGTTGCGCGGGTGTTCTTATCTGTGCTGCGAACGCCGGCGACATAGACCTTGATAATATCGTTGGGCTGAAGCACCTCATCGGGGAGCTGCTCGCTCTTGTAGAGCAGAGCCTCCGTCTTGCCGAGGCTGACGACCGCATCGCCCGACTCGGGGATAACGCGCTGGACGGTGACGGTGATAATCTCCTGATTGTGGCTCTCAAGCTCGCTGCGAAGCTGACCCTGCTCTGCCTCGCGGATAGCCTGGCGAAGCATATGTTTGCCCTTTTCGGCGGTTATTCTGCTGACCTTTGCGGTCTCGACGGGAATCTCAACGATATCGCCGGGCATTGCGCCCTTCTTATACTGCTGAGCCTGTTCGACGAGCAGATCGGTGTCGGGATCGGATATCTCGGACACTACGGTCTTGCGCAGATAAACGCGGAACTCGCCCTTGTCGGCGTCAACATCGCAGAAGACGATGTCCTTGTTGTTATATTCCTTTTTCAGCGCGCCGATGAGGACATTCTGGATGCTCTCGCACATCGCGTCAACGGTGACGCCGGTGTCCTTGCTGAGCAGTTTCACGGCTTCGAAGAACTCCTTGTTCTTCTTGCTTTTCTCGTTTCTTTCTTTTTTATTCATTTTCCAAATCAATCCTTTTAAGTGAATTTTTTATTTCAAACGGCGCACGGCGCGCCGGGGATAGCAAACCGACTGTAACAGTCAGCCACATCTGATTCGCGGGCGGATGATATCCGTCCCTACAGCGTGACTGAATTCACAGGTTCATGCAACGCAGTATCGCGCAAAATTACTCGTCATAAAATCCGTTCGAGGTAGATAACGAAAGAAAATTGTGCAGAGCAAGGCGTGAGGTTCTGCACGCGAGGGAGCGCACTTTGTGTGCGTGACCGAACGGGCACGGTTCTCACAATGCAGCTATACGCAATTTTATTCGTCATCAAAATTAATCAGGGTAGATGACGAAAGAATTTTGTGTGAGACAAGGCGCACGGTTCTGTGAATGAAGGAGCGTACTCTTGTACGTGACTGAATTCACAGGTTCATGCAACGCAGTATCGCGCAAAATTACTCGTCATCGGAAGCATAGAAGTCGTCGAGTTTTACCGAACTGACTTCCTTCTTTTCAAAGCATATTCCGCTGCCGTCTTCGCGGGTGACGGTTATCATGCCGTTGTCGTAGCTTTCGAGAGTGCCTTTGAAATCGCGCTCGCCGTCGCGGGGACGGATGAGGCGAACCATAACGGGCGAGCCGATATATTTTTTGAAATGCTCGTCGCGGGTGAGCTGGCGCTCGACTCCGGGGGACGAGACCTCGAGATAATAGCTCTGCTCTATCGGGTCGGCTTCGTCGAGAGGGCCGTCAACGGCGCGGCTGAAATTCTCGCAGTCGGTTATACCGACGCCGCCCTCCTTGTCTATATATATTCTGAGATACCAGGAAACTCCCTCTTTCTGGAATCGGATATCCCAGATTGAAAGCCCCAGCTGTTCAGCGACGGGAGCAGCTATCTCCCACACGGCGGCTACGGTGTTGCCGCCCTTGCCTTTGCCTGCCACAGACACATCTCCTTTTTCAAAAAGTCCCTAACATAAAGGAAAGAGCGGGTCACCCCACTCTTTCGTCAAGTTTACATTCCTACAATAAATATTCTAACACATAAGTCCTGCAATATCAAGGCTTTTTTCAAATATTTACGCTTTGCATAAACGCTAATCAATATTTGACAAGGTATCTGTCGATCTCCCACTGAGAGACTCTTGCTCGGTAGCTTCTCCACTCCTCGCGCTTGGCTTCAAGATATTTGTTGAAAACATGGTCGCCGAGCACCTCTTTCATGAACGGGCTTGCGGCGAAGAGCTTTGTCGCCTCTTCGAGGGACTTTGGCAGGGAGTGTATTCCCGCCGCGGCACGCTCATCCGCAGTCATGTCATAGACATTGGCGTCAGTCGGCGCGGGAACGGGCAGGTCGCGCTCGATGCCGTCAAGACCGGCGGCGAGGCAGGAAGCCATCTCAAGATAGGGGTTGCACGCCGGGTCGGGGCTGCGTATCTCAATACGGGTGCCGAAGCCGCGTGCCGAAGGAATTCTGATAAGCGGGCTGCGGTTCTGAGCCGACCAGGCGACATATACGGGAGCCTCATAGCCGGGCACGAGGCGTTTATACGAATTGACAAGGGGATTGAGCACGAGGGTCATCGGGCGGATATGCTCGAGCACGCCGGCGATGAAGCTATATGCGGTCTTGCTGAGATTGAGGCTGTCGCTCTCGTCGCAGAAAGCGTTTTCGCCCGCCTTGAACAGCGAGATGTTGGTGTGCATGCCCGAGCCGCTGATGCCGTAAATGGGTTTGGGCATGAACGTCGCATGAAGTCCGTGCGACTGGGCGATACTCTTGACGACATATTTGAAAGTCATGACATTGTCCGCGGCGGTCAGAACCTCGTCGTATTTGAAATCTATCTCATGCTGAGCCTCGGCGACCTCATGGTGGGACGCTTCTATTTCAAAGCCCATCTCCTCGAGTGCGAGGCAGATGTCACGGCGGCAGTTCTCGCCGCGGTCAACGGGGCCGAGGTCGAAATAGCCGCCCTGATCATGAGTCTGGGTGGTGGGCTTGCCGTTTTCGTCGATATGGAACAGGAAAAATTCGCACTCCGGGCCGACGTTGCACGAATAGCCCATGTCTGCCGCTTTCTTTATCGCGCGGCGCAGGACATAGCGCGGGTCGCCCTCAAAGGGAGTGCCGTCCGAGCAATAGACGTCACAGATAAGGCGCGCGACCTTGTGATTCTCGGAGGTGCGCCACGGGAAGATAACAAATGTATCGAGATCGGGATGCAGATACATGTCCGATTCCTCTATACGCACGAAGCCCTCAATCGAAGAGCCGTCAAACATGCACTTGTTGTTGAGTGCTTTTTCGAGCTGGCTGCGGGTTATCGCGACATTCTTGAGCGAGCCGAGAATATCGGTAAACTGCAGGCGGATAAAGCTGACATTTTCTTCGTCCGCTATCCTCAATATATCTTCCTTTGTGTATTTCATAAGCGACCGCCTTTCGGGCATTTTAATATTGCGGCAGGTACCGCAGCTGATTTTCATTATATCAGCTTTTTTACTATTGTCAAGGCGCGCCGGAGTGCTATAATATAATGTAAAGACAGCAAGGAGGCTTCAGCTATGATTATAGATATGCACACCCACTGTTTCCCCGACCCGCTCGCGAAAAAGGCTATGCCAATACTCGCCATGCGCTCGGGCAACCCCTATCCGGCATTCGGCGGCACGGCGTCGGGGCTCAGAGAGAGCGTCATTTCCGGCGGCGCCGACAGGGCAGCGGTGCTCAACATTGCGACAAACGCGCATCAGCAGACGAAGGTCAACGACTTCGCCATCTCGCTGCTCGGCGACGATGTTCTAATCCCGTTCGGCAGCGTCCATTTTGAGAGCCCGGACGCGCTGAACGAGCTCGACAGACTGCACGACGCAGGCATAAAGGGAATCAAGCTGCACCCCGACTATCAGGGCTTCTTCGCGGACGACGAGAGGATGTTCCCGATATATGAAAAGATAGGCTCGCTCGGCATGATAACGGTATTTCACGCCGGAGTCGATATCGGGGTTCCCAACCCCGTTCACTGCACCCCGCAGATGCTCAAAAAGATACTTCCGCGATTCGGCGGCGCGCCTGTAATAGCCGCGCACATGGGCGGATTTCTGCTCTGGCGCGAGGCGGCGGAGCTACTCGGCGGAACGGGAATATATATCGACACCGCGTTTTCGTCCGGTTCGGTGCCGCCGCCGTGGGCAAAGGAGAGCATTGCGGCGTTCGGCGCGGATCATGTCCTCTTCGGCTCGGACAATCCCTGGAGCGCGACCGGGCGCGAGCTCGCCTTTATCCGCTTGCTCGGGCTGTCAGAAGAAGAAACCGAGCTCATCCTCGGCAAGAACGCCGAAAGACTGCTCGGTCTTTGAGTCATTTTAATATTATATCTTTCACATCGGCAAGAGTATCGACTATCCAGTCGGCTCCTGCCGTTTTGAATTCATTCTCGTCACCGTAGCCGCCCTCGAGCACGCCGATGCATTTGAGTCCGACGCCGTGCGCGCCGTCTATATCAAAGCTCCTGTCACCGACCATAACGGCATCCGTGAGATTCTCCACTCCGAGTCCGTTGACAGCGCGATTGATTATAACAGTCTTGTCCGCGTGCGGCTCGCCGAATGTTGCGCCGGAGACGAAGTCGAACAGGTCGGCTATCCCGAAATGCTCGAGAATACGATTTATAAAAAGCTCCGGCTTTGAAGAGCCGACGGCCGTTTTCACTCCCGCCGCCTTCAATTCACGCAAAGTCTGAAGCGTGCTCGGGAAGAATTCGAGTTCATATATGCCCTTTGTCGAATAGTATTCGCGGTATTTTTCGACCGCCTCGTGACAGCGTTCGCTGTCGAGTCCGCACTTGACGGAAAAGCTCGTCTCGAGCGGAGGACCTATAAAATATTTCAGCGTCTCGCCGTCAAGCTCCGGCTCGCCCATGCTGCGCAGGGCATACTGCACGGAGGCAAACACGCCCGCACCCGTATCGGCAAGCGTGCCGTCAAAATCAAAAATTGCATAACGGAACATGGTTCTACCTCTTTCGGTTTGATAGAGCTATGATAACATAAAACATTTTGATTTACAACCGAGTTAGCGTGTGATATAATTTTAAGCTATAAAGGTTATATATACTTATAATCCGTCTCCGGAAAGGAAGTAGAAAAAATATGGAATACCGTTTTTCCGATAAAATAGCGTCGCTCAAGCCCTCCGCTATCAGAGAGGTGCTCAAGGCAACAAGCGTGCCGGGCATGATACCGTTCGCCGCAGGCAACCCCGCTCCCGACGCATTCCCAGTCGCCGAGGTTCAGGAGATAGCCGCAGATATACTCAAGAACCGCCCGATAGACGCGCTCCAGTACGGCGTGACTGAGGGCTACCCCGAGCTTATCAGCCTGATAAAAACAAGAATGAAATCAAAATACGGCATTGGCCGCGACTTTGATTCGATTATAATCACGAGCGGCGCGCAGCAGGTCATGGATCTTTCGACCAAAGTCCTCTGCAACGAGGGCGATGTCGTTATCTGCGAGAGCCCGTCGTTCATCGGCTCGCTCAACTGCTTCCGCTCATATAACGCGAAGCTCGTCGGCGTGCCCGTCGATGCGGACGGCATGAATATCGAGGCTCTCGAAAAGGCTCTTGACAAGAACCCGAACGCCAAAATGATATATACTATTCCGAACTTCCAGAATCCCGCGGGCGTTACTATGTCGCTCGAGAAGCGTCACAGGCTCTATGAGCTCGCGAAAGCGCACAATGTTATGATTCTCGAAGACAACCCCTACGGCGATCTGCGCGTTGCGGGCGAAGATGTTCCGAATATAAAGAGCTTCGACGAGGACGGAATCGTCATTTATTCCGGCTCGTTCTCGAAGATTCTTGCGCCCGGCATCCGTATCGGCTTCACGGTCGCTCCCGCGCCTGTAGTCGCGAAGATGACCGTCGGCAAGCAGGCGGTCGATGTTCACACGACCCAGCTGATGCAGATGATAGTCGCCGAGTGGATGAAGAGATACGATGTTGACGAGCACATCGAGAAGATAAGAAAGATATACCGCAGAAAGCTCAATCTCATGTGCGATATGATAGACAGCGAGCTTGGCGACGCAGTCAGCTATGTCCGTCCCGAGGGCGGTCTGTTCATCTGGTGCGAGCTGCCCGAGGATGTTGACGCGCTCGAATTTGTCAAGAAATCCGCCGAGAACATGGTCGCGCTCGTCCCCGGCACCGCGTTTTTGACCGATGTCAACGGAAAGAGCAACGCCGTCAGATTCAATTTCTCGACCCCAGCGGACGATAAAATTGTCGAGGGCATGAAGATCCTCGGCAGGGTGCTCAAAGAAATGAGAGGAGAATAACATATATGGAAAATCAGACTCCCGAACGCCGCCAGCGCGTTCTCAGCGCAATCCAGCCGACTGCGATTCCGACCCTCGGCAACTATCTCGGTGCTCTGCGCAACTGGAAAGCGATGAGCGACGACTATGACTGCGTCTACGCCGTTGCCGACCTGCACGCGATAACCGTCAGACAGGATCCCGCGACTCTCAGACGCCAGACAATGGAGGCTTTTGCGCTCCTGCTCTCGATAGGACTCGACCCGGATAAGAACGTCGTGTTCGTCCAGAGCCATGTCAACACCCACGCCCAGCTCGCGTGGATTCTCGACTGCTACACCCAGTTCGGCGAGGCCTCGAGAATGACCCAGTTCAAAGACAAATCCCAGAAGCACGCGGACAATGTCAATGTCGGCCTCTTCGCCTACCCCGTGCTCATGGCTGCGGATATTCTGCTCTATCAGGCAAACTATGTGCCCATCGGCGAGGATCAGAAGCAGCATCTCGAGATAACCCGCAACATAGCCGAGCGCTTCAATGGCATATACGGCAACACGTTCACTATTCCTGAGCCGTTTATCGGCAAGGTCGGCGCAAGAATAATGTCGCTGCAGAATCCGAATCAGAAGATGTCGAAATCCGACCCGAACCCGAAGGCTTCCGTCTCCATTCTTGACGAGCCCTCGGTTATTATGAAGAAGTTCAAGAGCGCGGTTACGGACTCCGAAGCTGTTGTCAGATACGGCGAGGGCAAGGACGGCATCAACAACCTGATGGCTATTTATTCCTGCTGCACCGGAGCTTCGTTCGACGAGATCGAGCGCGAGTTCGAGGGCAAGGGCTACGGCGACTTCAAAACAAAAGTCGGCGAAGCCGTTATAGAAGAGCTCACCCCCGTGCGCGAGAACTTCAACCGCATCGTAAACGACAAGGCATATCTCACCGAATGCATGGCAAAGGGCGCCGAGACTGCGCAGCGCATCTCCGAGCGCACGCTCAACAAGGTCATGAAAAAGGTCGGTTTTCTGCTCAAGTAAACAAATTCCACCAAAAAGAGCGCCCTTCGGGGCGCTTCTTTTGTTACTTTCCAAGAAGTTGCATATTTTTTGAATATAACTCTTGATTTTCTGAATAATCGTTGTATAATATGTGCATACGATGAATACGGAGGTATTTAATATGAAAGAGATCAAGAAAGTTGTGCTCGCCTATTCCGGCGGACTTGACACATCGATAATAATCCCGTGGCTCAAAGAGAACTACAACAACTGCGAGGTCGTTGCCGTTTCAGCCGACGTCGGCCAGGGCACGGAGCTCGACGGACTCGAGGAGAAGGCTCTCAAGACCGGCGCTTCCAAGCTTTATATTGAAGATCTTAAAAAGGAGTTCGTCGAGGACTACATCTTCCCGACTTTGAAAGCCGGCGCCGTATACGAGCGTGACTATCTGCTCGGCACATCCTTTGCCCGCCCGATAATCGCGAAGAGACTCGTTGAAATAGCCAAAGCCGAGGGCGCAGACGCTATCTGCCACGGCTGCACGGGCAAGGGCAACGATCAGGTGCGTTTCGAGCTCGCGATAAAGGCTTTCGCGCCCGATATGCAGATAATCGCTCCCTGGCGTATCTGGAACATCAAATCCCGTGAGGAGGAGATAGAATACGCCGAGGCTCACAATATCCCGCTCAAGATAAACCGTGAGACGAACTATTCAAAGGACAAGAACCTCTGGCACCTTTCGCACGAGGGTCTCGACCTTGAAGATCCCGCAAACGAGCCGCAGTACAACAAGCCCGGCTTCCTTGAGATCGGTCAGTCCCCCGAGCAGGCTCCCGACAAGCCGACCTATATCACAATAAGCTTCGAAAAGGGCGTTCCCGTTGCCGTTGACGGCGAGAAGATGGACGGCGTTACCATGATCGAGAAGCTCAACAAGATCGGCGGCGAAAACGGCGTCGGACTTGCGGATATCGTCGAGAACCGCCTTGTCGGCATGAAGTCAAGGGGCGTTTATGAGAATCCCGCAGGCTCAATTCTCTACAGGGCTCACGAAGTCCTCGAGACTCTGACCCTCGACAGGGACACCATGCACTACAAAGAGCAGGTTGCTCTGCGCTACGCCGAGCTTGTCTACTTCGGTCAGTGGTTCACTCCCCTCAGGGAGGCGCTCGCCGCTTTCGTTGACAAGACTCAGGAGCGCGTCACCGGCGATGTCAAGCTCAAGCTCTATAAGGGCAACATAATAAACGCGGGCACCACCTCGCCCTATTCGCTCTACAGCGAAGCTTTCGCGACCTTTGACGAGGACGATGTCTACGATCAGAAGGACTCCGCAGGCTTCATCAACCTCTTCGGTCTGCCGATAAAGGTCAAGGCCATTCTCGACGCCGAGAGAGAGGCAAAGGCATGAAGCTCTGGGCGGGACGCTTCAGCAAAGAAGCCGATAAAAAGACCAACGATTTCAACTCCTCGATAAAAACGGACAGCCGCATGTTCAACGAGGATATCGACGGCAGCATCGCCCACGCATCGATGCTTGCCGCAAAAGGGATAATCTTTGAGGAGGACTGCAAGAAAATTCTTGCGGGACTCTCGGACATCCGAAATGACATTATCTCGGGAGAACTGATGATAGACCCCGACGCCGAGGATATCCACACCTTTATCGAAGGCGAGCTTACCTCGAGAATCGGCGACGCGGGCAAAAGACTCCACACCGGGCGCAGCAGAAACGACCAGGTCGCCGTTGACATAAGGCTCTATCTCAAAAAAGACGTGCCGCAGGTCACGGGGCTCATAAACGGACTTATTGACGCGCTCGACGGCAAGGCTAAAGAGTATGCCCGCTGCATCATGCCGGGCTACACGCATCTTCAGCGCGCTCAGCCGATAACCTTTGCGGCGCACATCGGCGCATATATCGAGATGCTCCGCCGCGACCTCGGACGCTTTGAGGACGCCGCGGGCAGGATGAACTACTCCCCGCTCGGCTCGGGTGCGCTCGCGGGAACGACATATCCCATCGACCGCGCCATGACCGCAAAGGCACTCGGGTTCGACGGCTATATGCCCAACACCCTTGACGGCGTATCGGACAGAGACTTCTGCCTCGAGCTGCTCAGCGCGTGCTCGATACTCATGGTTCACATCTCGCGCCTGTGCGAAGAGATAATCATGTGGTGCTCGTGGGAGTTCAAATTTGCTGAGCTTGACGACGCTTTTTCGACCGGTTCGAGCATCATGCCGCAGAAGAAGAACCCCGACCTCGCAGAGCTCGCGCGCGGCAAGGCGGGGCGTGTTATAGGCGACCTTTGCGGACTGCTCACGACGATGAAAGGTCTGCCGCTTGCATATAACAAAGATATGCAGGAGGACAAGGACGCAATTTTTGACGGCATGGACACGGTCAAGATGTGCCTGACGGCTCTGACTCCGATGATAGCGACGATGAAGATGATTCCCGAGAACATGAGAAAGGCTGCCGCCGGCGGATTCATAAACGCGACCGACTGCGCCGACTTCCTCGTTTCAAAGGGACTGCCATTCCGCGATGCCTATAAAGCGACGGGCGAGCTCGTTGCACTTTGCATCAAAAAAGGCACGACGCTTGAGGAACTGCCGATAGACGAATACAAAAGCATCTGCCCACTTTTCGACGAGGGCGTGTACGATGCGATAAACCTTGAAAACTGCGTGACAAGACGCGGAATGTAAAAATTAAATAAACAGCCGGAGTTTCTCTCTCCGGCTGTTTTGCTTTTGTGCCGCTGATTCAAGCTCTTATTTCATACGGCACAAACCGACCGCACCGTAAGATTTTTGCAACCTTACATCATGCCCGGTGCGTCGAGTCGTCGCACCCTACAAGTACAAAAACAGACCGGGTCTCCCCGGTCTGCTGTTATTTTTGCTGTTTATGCGGGCTGAGGGAAGTATTTCCCGATAAGCTCCAGCAGCTGTTGGAACGCATCGTAATACCCCTGGGCGCCGACGCACTCATAGAGCGCATCGCTTATAAATTTGCTTATCGCCTCGCCGACCGCGCTCAGTTTCTCTTCATTCTCGTTCGGAGCCTCGCGCTCGCCGATTTTTATCAATATATTTTCGAGTCTCTTCTGTGCGTGCTCGGTTGCCGCGGGGTCGACTACGGTATTTTCGAGCATCGCATTGCACTCTTCGAGCGCCGCGTCAAGCTCCGCCGCATCCTCTGCGGAAAGCGTGCTCCTGTCTATCTCCTGCGCCGGTTTCATCAGATTGTTCACTAAATCTTTCGTATTCCTGCCGATATTGAACTGCGGGAACCTGTCGGGCATGGAATAGACATCCTTAAACTCGCGATTAGTCAACAGCTCGGTCGCAAGCTTCATTATAACATCGTTCGAGCCGGTCTTTTCGTGATCCTGACCCTTGAAATAGAATGTGTAGTCCGGGAGAAGACCGACCGACGCATCAACAACGCCGTCGGGCGAGAGATGGTTGTGTGCCGTGTTCTTGCAATGAGTGCCCTGCTGGACATAGCCCTCGCCGAGGGTCTCGCCTATCTTCGCGAACTTTGCACCCATGGAGGTCGACTCCGCGTGGATTATCCCGTCCGCATTGCTCTTGTCGTATGAGGGCACAAGGCAGTAGAGCTGATAGTCGTAATCGACTATATCAAAGACCTCGGCTCCGGCGGCGCGCATCTTTTCGATATTTGCGAATCTGTTTACCTGTGCATGGTGATATACTTCGACCTGCCTGCGCATCTCCGCATTCTCTTCTCCGGGCAGGACGCGCGCCACGGCTTCGTCATAGTATGCCTCGGGCACGAGCGACCACATAGTGGTACAGTTGCGAAGAATAACATTCGTCAGCCCGTCAACCGTCGCATCGAGCGTGTCGAGCAAAATCTGCTTGGGCATCATTCTTATAACGGCGTTGAGCAGATAGCCCTCCGCTCCGCCGACAAGATTCGGCAGCAGGTTCTTGTAGAGCATCTCGTCCGAGGTGCTGAGCCTGCCGAGATAGATATCGCCGACTATGTTAGATCCGTCGAGCGCGGGGACGATATAAACCACGCGGTCGAGGCTCGGATAGAGCTCCGGATAGCGGTCGAACAGACTGTTTGCGATAGTGCCGCCGAGACTTATCGCCACGACATTTATCTTGTCGTGACCCGTCTCACGCTTTATCTGACCGATGAAATTATAGAGCTCGTCGGTTATCTCGCTGTTGTTGCCGAACGAATTGTAGGCGAAATAATAGAGATGGTCTTCGCCTGCAACTTTCGAGAAGCCGTCTATCGGCACATTGCCGTATATCTCCTCTTTGTCTTCGTCGGAACATTTTGCAACGCTCTGCGGATATTTCTTGACTCTGACATCATAGACATTCTTGCCGTTCGAGTCAAAAGCGTTGACATAGAGAGTACCCTCGAGCGTTTTTCTGAACGACTCGACAAAGCCGTCATCGCGCTGGGTGACGAGCATCTTGACGAGCGGCCAGAGAAGATTTTTTATAATATATTTAGTATTCGCGTATATCGGCCAGCCGGTTATCTGCTTGCCGTCCTCATCGACTGCTATCTCGTCGTTCTCATATAGATAGGTCTTGGACTGGCCAATGCCGTGGATAACAACCGTCGGGCTGTATTCGCAGGTTTCGCCGCATTCGGTCAGGGTGCCGGGCTTTTTCGCCTTTGCGGGCTCCGCTTTTTCGCTTTTCTGAGTGAGTGCCGCAGCGAGTCCCGATTCGTCGGCGGACGACACGGTTTCATGCTTTGCGCCGCCGTAAGATGCGGCGGATATGCCGGTCGAGAAAACAAGAGCCGCGCATAGTATCAGCGCCGCTATTCTCCTGACTGACTTCATTTTAAAACACCGTCCTTTAAAAAGATACGGCGAACTCCGAAGATGGGGTTCGCCGTAAATAAAACTTCAGATCAGATAACGGAAGCTATGAATTTGATAAGGAACTTGATAACCACGCGGGCAACATCGGAATAGCCCTGGCTGCCTATCGTCTTGAGGGCGATGAGGCTTAGCACGCAACAGACCTTCTCGAGCGCATATGCCGCCTCGGAAGTCTCCTTTGCAGGCTCGCGCTGACCGAGTTCGACGAGGATATTCGTCAGTCTCTCTTTCGCGGCGTCTGCCTTTGCGGGATCGGCTATAGTCATATTGAGTGCGTCTTCGCCCTGCGCGATAGCGGCGTCAAGCTCGGCTATCTGCTCGGCACTCGGACGCTCCTCTGCGGGCATCTCGTCGATTTTCTCTCTGTAAGCCTTTGCATCGGGCAGGAGCCAGCGTCTTATTTCCTTCGTGCGGCAGGTGCCGTTATACTGCGGCCAGACATCGGGCTTGGAGTGGACATCCTTGAGCTCGGAATCGGTGAACAGCGCACAGGCGAGAGTCAGAACAACGTCGTTGTTGCCCGCCTCGTGGTGCTGACCGATGAATATCCATGTGTTGTCCGGAAGGACTGCCGTGGAGGCGTCTATCGAGCCGTCAACGGACATATAGCCTCTCTTTGCGGGCTTGTAGCTGTCGGGCAGCTTCTGTCCGGGGGCGGCGCCTGTTGCGCCCATGGTGGTCGAGGAGAGCTGGATGATACCGTCTGAGTTGGTGTCAAGCGCGCTCTTGATGATGCTGAAGTAGCTGTATTCGATATCGCCGAAAGCGAGGTTCGCGCCGGCTATTGAGTCTATCTTAACGCCCGCCGCGTGAGCCGCGAGGACATTCTTTCTGAGGTTAAGCTGAGCCTGATGATAGCGGTCGGTCTTCGCCTTGAGGACTGCATGATCCTTGTCGGTCAGATACTTTTCGCACAGAGCGTCATATCTGTCGGACGGGACAAGCGCCCAGAACTGCGGGCAGTTTACGAGCAGAGTCTCAGAGAGACCGTCCATGGCGGCGGTCAGAGTGTCTCTGAACACCTGACGCGGGATTATTCTGATAACAAGATTGAGAAGATAGCCGAGGGAGGCGGTGTCGCTGCCCTCCGCGATTATTCTCGGGATATACTCATGATAGAGGAACTCGTCGTCGATTCTGAAGCCTGCTTCGCCTCTGGTGAGGAAGTCGGCGATTATCTCGGAGCCGTCGGTCGCGGCAACGGCGTTGACGACCTGGTTGATATCTTTGTAGCCGTAAGCGTCAAGATATGCGGTGAAGATAGTTCCGCCGAGGCTGACGTTGAGAAGATTTACCTTGTCGTGTCCGGTCGCCTTCTTGACCTGCTGGATATATTCGTTGAGGTTCGCGGCGGAGTCCATGGGGCTGCCGACGAGGTTGAAGGTGAAGAAATAGACATGATCCTCGCCGATGATATTGGTCAACTTCTGCATGGGGATCATTCTGTATGCCCAGTCTCTCGTGTCCTTATCCATGTCGGCGAGAGAACCGTATTTCTCGGTCTTGAGGTTGTTTATCGGGTTGCCCTCATTGTCGCACTTCTGAATGGAGAAGAGATCGCAGACGGTCTCATAGACTGCCTTGGGGAAGCCGCTGTCCGTCTGGGTGGCGAGCATTTTTACAAGAGGCCACGCGAGCTTTTTGAGGATGACGGTGACAAGGTTATCCGTATCAAGGATAAGCAGCGTTCCGCCGATGCGTTTGCCGTCCTTGTTGAGCACGGGCTCGTCGTTCTCGTCATAGAGATATGTGGGCGAGTGGTTGATGCCGGGAACCACCACGACGGGCGCATGTCCGCAGTCGCCGTTATGGCAGTCGGCGTGTGTTCCGCCCTCATTCTCGGCATCGGCAAGCGTATCAACGGCCTTTGCTATCGACGCATCGGACGATGCGGATGCGGGGGCTGCGGAGGCGCAGGTAAACGCCGAGAAAGCCATGATGAGCGCGAGCACAAGGGCTACGGTCGATTTCATCTTCTTCATAGTTTTTCTCCTGTTCTTGATATGTATTGTCTTATTTCTTATAATCGGCAAACTGAGGGTGTTCGGGCATGGTGAACACGTCTATCGGCTCATCGGAAGAGGCTATCTTCGCAACGAGATCGAGCAGATTTTTATTCTCGGCGGCCTGTTCGTGCTCCATATTATAATAGAACCATGTTCTGTCCGGCGCGGCGGCAGACGCCGCGTTGATATCTGAGCGCGGGGATATGAAATCAACGGGTTCGCCGCGCCCCGGGCTGAGCGTCCGTCCGGGCGGCGCACACTGCGCGCCCATCGACGCCGAATATGTAGGGACTATTGTATCTGAAGTCAGACTGTCGGATGCCGCTATCGGCGCTAACCGCTTGCCGCAGCCGCAGATATTATAAAATTCAACCGAGCGCTCCTGTTCGCGCCGGACGAGCTCTTTTATATTCCGCCTGACACGCCAGTGGCGGTCGGTCACGGCGCGCATCGCATCATGCGAGGAGTCGCCGAGATATTTGTCGCGAAGCGCGGGATAGCGCTCCGAGGGGATTATCCCCCACATCGCAGAGCTGTTGACAACAACGCTCTCACACGCCGCCTGAACCAGTGCTCTGACCGCGCCGTCCGCGACTTTCTTTGGCATCATATGCATCAGTTTAGATATTTTTTCCGCCTCGCGCCGACTCAGAAGCATTTCAAGCAGCACGTCGCAGTCGTCTGTATTGATATCCCCTGCGACGAGATCGGCGGCGATATCCGAGCCGTCATACGCCGGGACAACGCCGATAACGCGCTTGACATCCTGATCCGCGCCGTACAGCTCAAAGTACATCTCCGCTACGGTCGCGCCCATGCTCACGGGAATCAGATCGACCTTTTCGCACTGCCTCTGTTCTTTTACCATCGCGATAAATTCGCGCAGCAGACGGGCATTTTCGTCCGCCCTGCCGAAGATATCATACGCGAAGAAATAAAGATTCTCTTCGCCGATAATATCGGCGAGCGCATTGAGGGGCACCATCTTATATATGTATCTCTTCTCGCCGGCGGTGCATTCGCCGACGGGACGATAATAGCCGACAACCTCGGCTCTGACTTTTCTCATGGAGTCGGGCGTACAGCTGAGCGGTTCGAGCATCGTGCGCACAGCCCTGTCGAGCGCCGCAGTAAAGCCGCAGTCGCGCCGAAGAAGCATCATCCGCGCGGCGGACGGGGCGACCGACTTGACGAGTTCGTCTATATCGGGATCGAACGGCCAGAGATTGCGGATCTTTTCGCCGTTTTCGTCCGTCTCTATCACCCGTGACTGCCCTATTCCCGGTATTATTATGCACGGACGGTATCCGTGCGCTGATTCTGAGTTCATGTGAGTTTCCACCGTTCTCATTAGGTATAGAAATTAGGTATAGAATATGATAGCATATATTTGGGTAAATTTCAATAGAAATAAGTCTTTGACGGATAAATATTTATTAATACTTGCCGAGAAAAGATTGACATATCACTTCGTTTTTGATAATTTATAGATATGACAAAAGCAAACCGGAGGCCGTTTTATGCAGTATATCGAAATTTTTAAAAAGGCTATATTATTAATGCGCCGCCTCGCCGCACTCTCGCTCGCGGCGTTCATGACTTTTCTCTCCGTCCTGACTCTCGGGATTGACGCACTCTCCGCGGGCAAGCGGCACCCCGAGGTATCAAAAGTCAATGTTTTGCTTATCGGCGCGGCGGAGCGCTCGCAGGGCATCACGACGGATGGAAAATATTATTATTTCAGCTCGAAATGGGGGCTGACGAAATCCGAGCTCGACGGCAAGACGCGCGTCAAGTCGAACCCGCTCGCCATTCCGCAGCAGCTCAAGGACGACTACGGCCTCGCGCACATCGGCGGCATCAGCTACTCAAAAGCCGACAACTGCATCTACGCCGGACTCGAGGACAGCAAGGTCTGGAAGTATCCCGTCGTCGCGGTCTATGACGCGGACACGCTGAAATTCACCGGCAGATATTATATTCTCGACAACACCCGCCACACGCGCGGGCTGCCCTGGGTCGCGGTCGACAACGATAACGGACTGCTCATAGCCCTCGACCACTCAAAGAACGCGAACGAGCTGATTTTCTATGACATAGCGGACAATATGAAATATGTCAAGACAGTAAAGCTCAGCGAGACGGTCAAAAGCATCCAGGGCGCGGAGATGTACAAAGGCATGCTCTACGCCGCGACAAACGACGACACTCAGGCAATATATAAAATCGATCCCGTCAGCGGCGAAGTTTCAAAATACTTCGACCGCAACCTGACCAAAGGCAGCGAGGGCGAGGGCATCACGGTTCTCGAGACTGCGGACGGCGCAGTGTTCCACGCGATAGACATGGGTCCGCTGTTCATCAATGCCTTCATCCGCAGCTATGCGCCGGTTGAAGAGGGATAAATAAAAAGCCGAACATTATATAAAAAAGTGCAGCCCGGTTATCCCGCAGCTGCACTTTTAGCTTTTTATTTAATACACGACCGCATCGTCGGCGGCACGGCGCTCTATATGCTGCTCGTGCAGACGGTGTTCAAATAATCAGGTGCGCCACTGATATTTTTGAAGATCGACTCTGCCGGATTCATCGAACTCCACGCCCTCCTCTTCGAGGAGGGTCTTTTGCATATCCTCGCCGCCGAACGCGAACGCGGAGGAAGTCTCGCCCAGGCGGTTTACCACCCTGTGGCACGGAATAACGCCCGGCTCAGGGTTGACATGCAGAGCATAGCCGACGACGCGCGACCAGCGCGGATTGCCGGCGAGAGTCGCTATCTGCCCGTAAGTCGCAACGCAGCCGCGCGGGATTTTTCGTACAACATCGTATATCAATTCGAATGTGGTTTTCATCTCAATCACCCGAAATTATTTTAACTTATTCTAAGGATGAAATGCAATAAAAAAAGACGATGACAGCAAAAGCTGTTACCGTCTCTGAAAAGAAAACAGCCTCCCTATTGGAAAGCTGAATTCACGAATGTCGGCGTCGACTTATCTTCCCGGGAGGCTGCCCTCCGAGTATTGTCAGCACGAGTGAGCTTAACTACCGTGTTCGGAATGGGAACGGGTGGACCCTCATCGTTATAGGCACCGACTTCGGAGCGATTTTTGTATGACCGCTCTCTCAAGTGCTCGACTATAATACAACATCCCGCGACAAAAGTCAAGGGCTTTTTTCAAACTTTTTTAAAAAATCTTAAACTTTTTTGCACACCTCGGTTATCTCGCCGATATAAATGCGGTGATAGTCGCCGTTATGATAGTTTTTCTCTATCTCGGGCACCAAAAACTTTGACGGATCCATATCGGCAAAAGCTATCTTTTTGCAGGCTATAATTAAATTCGCCTCTTCAAACGCCACGCTCCCGCCAAGCTCTACAGCACTCAAGCTGCACTCTTTAGCCTTGTCATAGTCGCGCCCGCTCTTTGCGCCGCAGAAGGAGAGCGCCTTTTTATATTCGTCGCCAAAAAACGAAAGCGTAAAATCGCCGTACTTCTCCATGAATTCATATGTGTATCTCTGCGGGCGCACGAAAACCGCGACAACATCCTTGCCCCAGAGCTCGCCTATCATACCCCAGCTGACGGTCATGGTATTATAACCACCCGCTTTGCCGGCGGTCAGCAGCGCCCAATCGTCCCTGATAAGGCGCGTGAAGCTGTCTTTTATATCGCATATATCTATTTTTTCAAAGCTCATGGCAAATACCCCTTTTCTCGCTTGATTCTTCTCTGTAATTGACCGAAGTTTAGAAATATGTTATACTGATGTTATAATTACAAATAATAGAAATTCAATTAACATAAACGGCGCGTTTGGAAAAGTCTGCGGTTCCCGCACATATATATTATATGCCGCTTTTTGCGCGATGCAAGATTTTTCTTTGCGGCGCCGGATGAAGAAAGAGAAAGGAATTGATGTTATGCCGGAGCAGAACATACCGGAGATCAAAGGAAGTCTCAGAGACTTCATGCTCAAAGTTCCCGAGCCGATTTATCGCTGCAGCGGAATCAAAATACTCGGCAGACGAATTAAGTCGGTGCTTTTTTCGACCGACGCGAGCATCATCAGAAACACTAACGCGGACGCGGTCATCGCAGTCTATCCGTTCACCCCTCAGCCCGTGATAACCCAGGCTGTCATGGTGGCGGCGGATGTGCCGGTCTTTGTCGGAGTCGGCGGAGGACTGACGCAGGGTCACAGAGTCGTCAACCTCGCCCTGCACGCCGAATTTCAGGGCGCGATAGGCGTTGTCGTCAACGCGCCGACGAGAAATGAGACGATAAAAGAGCTGCACAGCACTATAGACGTGCCGATAGTTGTCACCGTGCTCAGCGAGGACGAGGACATTCAGGGACGCATCGACGCTGGCGTCAGCATCCTGAACATATCCGCAGCCGGCAGAACGCCGCAGGTCGTGCGCAGCATCAGGGAGCGCTTCCCGGATATTCCGATAATCGCGACAGGCGGTCCGACGGAGGAGAGCATACTCGCCACCGTCGAAGCGGGAGCGAACGCGATAACCTGGACTCCCCCGTCAAACGGTGATGTGTTCAAAGATATTATGGACAAGTACCGCCACGGCGAACCCCACCCGGATTTTTAATCGAATCAGCCGCCCGGAGAGATACTCCGAGCGGCTTTTTTCACATGACTCAGTACAACTAAAATAAATCGCCGTCGGAACTGATACTTCCGGCGGCGATATTTATATTTTGCTTTTAATCGGCGGAAAATACTTCCGATGCGGTCGTGTATACAGCACCGGCATTAACTTCAGCTTTATTTTATCAACATTCTCTTTACTTTTATCTCGCCGTCCGCTACTTCGCCCATGCCTAAGAATTCGTTTCCCGGCGCAATGACGCGCACAAGCTCGTTTTCCTGCGGGGCTTTGAGATAGAGCCGCTCAAGGCTCAGCTCGCCGCCGTTTCTGAATCTCCGCGCCTGCGGCTCGGTGACGGTCACGAATCTGTAAGAGTCGAGAGCCTGCTCGATCGGAATAATTTTTTCTTCGATTTTGCCGCTCTGCGCGAGTTCCGCGAGCTCATCGAGGGTTATGCATCCGTCTATCGGGAATCCGTTTGCCTTTGTGCGGCGCAGCGCAGTCATAACGGCTCCGCAGCCGAGCTTTTCACCGATGTCGGCGACGAGCGAGCGGATATATGTGCCCGCCGAGCACTCGACGGATATTGTGTATTCGCCGTTTTTTTCGTCGCAGCCAACAAGTGATATCGAAGAAATATTAACAGTCCTGCTCTCGCGCTCGACTTCTATCCCCTGCCGCGCGAGTTTATATAATCTCACGCCGTTTTGCGAGATGGCGGAATACATCGGCGGCACCTGCTCTATCGTGCCCGAAAAGCTCTGCAATGCGGATTCAAAATCCGCGCGCGAGGCGTTTACCTCCCGCGTTTCGAGCACTTCGCCGGTGATATCGAGCGTGTCGGTAACGGTGCCGAGCCTTAAAGATGCGATATACGCCTTGTCGTGCGACGGGAGCAGCTCGCAAAAGCGGGTCGCTCCGCCGAGCAGGACGGGCAGAACGCCTGTCGCCATGGGGTCGAGCGTCCCGGTGTGCCCGGTCTTTTTGACGCCCGTCATTCGGCGGACACGCGCCGCCGCAACGAACGATGTCATGCCCTCGGGCTTGTCAATGAGCAGAATCCCTGTCATGTTTTTCTCCGTTTTCAGTCGTTTATCATTGCGTCATAGAGCCTGTCGCAGCAGTGGTCGTCTCTGTAGAGGAAGAAATCCTTCATGCGCGAGGCATAGGGCTCCTGCGGCGCAAAGCCGTTGTTTATATATTCTTCAAGATGGTCGAGCAGAGTGTCCGCATCTTGCGAGAACGGTCCGAAGCCGTTTTCGAGCGGCAGGTCGAGCTGCCTGTAGTTATGCGACACGCCCGCCAAAAACAGCTCATAGTCCGGCACGAAATAGAGCACGGGGCAGTTGAGATAAACGGAATCGAAAACTATCGAAGAATAGTCCGTTATCATCAGTCTGTACTCGTCTATATTCGTATCGAAATTGTCCGTGCAGACTCTGTCGTTCTTTATATCAAACATATGGTTGTAGCATTTGAATATCGGATGGTTCTTGAAATCGAGATAGAGATCGTTTTTCTCGAGCATGTCGTGCAGTCTCTCGGAATTGAGGAACGCCGAGACCTGCTTGAAGAAATCGGACTCCATGAACACCTCGGGCAGCACTTCGCGCTCGTTGTTGACAAGCGCACCGATAAGGTTGCTGCGCCAAGAGGGCGAGAACACAATTCTATTTTTCTTTTTTCCGCTGGGCTCCATGCTGTCATATCGCGGCATGCAGCTCTTTATCAGCTCGCGCTCCGCAAAGCCGTAGTTCTTTTGGAAGTTCTCTATTTCAAAGCCACTCGACACAACGACGCGGTCTATGGAACAGTGCTCTTTGTCATAGAGCTTCCTGAGCGACGCATGAAGAATGCCGTGCTGGAGATATACCAGCTCAAACTTCACGAGATCCGCATACCAACGGGTCGGACCGGCTCCGAAGGGGGAGACATTCGAGAGATTCGAGAATGATGTGATTATCTTGTCGCAGTTGAAATACAGCTGCTTATGAAGCTTCGAATGGAACATCACGACGTTCTTTTTCTCCTCGGGAGTGAAGCGCTCGTCGAGCTTGTCGCGGTCGCAGTCGTTGAGGATATAATAGCGCTTAACGCCGTCTTTTTTGGAAAAATCGTGCTTGAACTGATCGTATGCGTTGTCAAACACGCCGTATCGGTCAAGATAGAGCCATATGGGGCCGCTCCCTTTAAAAGTCAGCGCAAGCAGGCGGTTATACACTATCCTCGGGTTCTTGAAGCCGAAGTAGAGCATATTGTAAAACGCCACGAGCAGTTTATAAAACGCATTGTTGAGAGCCGGAGACGAAGAGATAGTGAACACTCCGTTTTTCTCTTTATAGCGTCTGCCGTCTCTGAAGAATATTTTCTGTCCCTTGTCTTGAGTCAGCGGAACATGGGGGCCGAAATAATAAGAGAGCTTGTAAGTATAGCCGCAGGTCTCGACCTCAAGCTCGAATTTCTTTGTCTTTGTGACATCGATATCAAAGCGTATGCGCCAGAATGTGGCAGTCTTTATCCCTGCACGGTAATATTCATAGTTCGAGTGAGTCAGTTCAATCTCCTCGCGCGCGCCGTCTTTTATTATAAACACGCGCGGCTTTTCGACATAGTCAAATATGACGCACTTCAAAAATGCGTCCACGTGCAGAGTTTCGCCGAACACTTTGAACGAGTTGACGACTATCGGCACCTTGTCGGCACTGTAAACCTCCTCGCCGTCATAGAGCACGCGCAGATTCTTTTTGTCCGCTGCGACACTCATCTTGTCGCAGCCCTTTATCCTGAGCAGAAAATGCTTGTGATAAAGATCCATATACGGGTGGTTGAGAATGACGCTGTCGTCGACTCTGTCAAGCAGGGCATTTATCCTGCCGACTGCTCTGTCGAACTCATCTTTCGGATAGCTGTAGGGCAGCAGGATATCCTGCGTGCTCTTCCAGTTTATATCATTGATATAGAGCGACTGGAGATAAGACGGCACATGACCTTCGTATCTGCCGAACATCTCCTCCCACATAGCCATGGTGTTTTCAAAGATATAATAGGCGTAGCCTTTTTTACCCGTTGTGCTGCCGGGGCGGCGCAGATAGAGATACTCCGGGCGGCTGCAGAAGCCGATTTTGAGTTTGTCACTGAGAACATCGAAGCAGTATTTCTGATCCTCATGGAATGCGAGCGAGGTATCGAAAAGAACATTCTTCCCCTCGCCGAGATTCTTGACGCAGATGTTCATCGTCGTCTGCGTTATATAGCAATATTCGGGATCCTCGAGGTCATAGACGCCCGTCTTTTTGAGGAGCTTGTATCTGTAGTGCAGGGCGAACTTCTGCTCGCCGTAATACGGAACTATCTTGTAGGTCACAAGATCGATCTCGTCAAAATGCCTGTCGAAGAAATCGGCGACCGTCTTGAGCGTATTGTCGGTGAGTGTATCGTCGGAGTCGAGATAGGTTATATACTGACCCTGCGAGTGCTCGATACCGAAATTTCTCGTTGCCGAAACGCCGCCGTTTTCGAGCGAGAACACCTTGAAGATATCATATTTTTCGGCATATTCCTTGCATATGCCGAGACTGCCGTCCTTTGAGCCGTCGTCTATCAGCAGAACTTCGAGTTCGTCCTTGCTTATGGTCTGCCGCAGAAGGCTGTCAAGGCACGAAGCGAGATAGTCCTCGCAGTTATAGACGGGGACGATGACGGACATTCTGTACTTAAACATCTTATACTCCTCACATCAGAATATACAAAAATTACCTGTATATTTTATCACATTTCGCGATCTCTTTCAACCGTTTGAATCGAGCCATGCGTTCGCCGTCCGTGCGACGCCGTTCAATGCGTGCTCGCCGAACGGATCGTCTATGCCGGCGGCGGCGCAGAGCTCCTTGAAGCTCTTCTTCCCGCCGAAGGATACAAAACGCAGATATCTCTGCCACGCGTCTTTATAATCTTTTTGGCTCATCGACCAGAATTCGAGCGCTGCAGTCTGCGCGAGGCAGTAGTCGATATAATAAAACGGATAGAGATAGATGTGCAGCTGTCTCTGCCAACCGCGTCCGTTTGAATAGAAATCGACATCGCCGAAGTCCATATACGGGCGGTACTTTCGCTCGAGTGCGAGCCACTTTTCGTTTCTCTCTGCGGGAGTCAGCTCCGGCGAGTCATAGACAATGTGCTGGAACTCGTCGACCATCGTACCGTAGGGCAAAAAGACCAGTGCGCTCTCAAGATGGACAAATCGCGAGCGCACGGCATCCGAGCCGTAAAACAGCTCATGCCACGGCCACGCAAAGAACTCCATGGACATCGAATGGACTTCGCACGACTCCATAGTCGGGCTTATCTGATCGCAAAGCTCCATTTTGTCTCTGACGCTGTAATAGGCGAACGCGTGACCCGCCTCGTGGGTGAGCACATCGACATCGCCTGAAGTGCCGTTGAAATTCGAGAAGATGAACGGCGACTTGTATTCGAGTATCTCCGTGCAGTAGCCGCCCGCAGCCTTGCCCTTTGCGCTCAGGACATCCATGAGGGCGTTGTCATACATAAAGTTTATGAACTCCCCCGTCTCAGGGCTCATCTGCTCATACATTTTCTTTCCCGCGGCGAGGATATCCTCGGACGAACCGTCGGGCTTCGGGTTGCCCTCTTTAAAGGCGAACGGGTCGTCGTATATTTTCATGTCGTCTATGCCGATGCGCTTTTTCTGCATATCTTTCAGGCGGCAGACGACCGGCACTATGTCGCGCACGATGCGCGAGCGAAAAGCCGAAACATCCTTTGCGTCATAGCAGTTGCGCGTCTGGCGGCAATATGCAAGCTCGGTGAAGGTGTTGAAGCCGAGCTTTTTTGCAATGCGGGTGCGACATTTTACAAGGCTGTCAAAAATTCTGTCGAGCTCATCGGCATGAGCCATATAGAACCCGCTCTCCGCCTCGTATGCCGCACGGCGAACATCGCGTTTAGCGTTCTCTTTATATGCGCCGAGCTGAGAGAGGCTCAGCTTTTCGCCGTTGAAATCTATCTGCGCCGAGGCTATCAGCTTCTGATATTCGCTCGAAAGCTTGTTTTCCTCCTGTAAATCGGGGATTATCTCGGGCGAGAAGCACTTGCGCGAAAGCTCCGCGTTGACGAACATCAGCTTGCCGTATTTCTCTTCAAGCTGCGCGCGAAGCGGGCTTTTGAGCATCGCCTCGGTGAACTTCTGCTCGCTCTGCTCAATAAGCGGGGCGTTTTCGTCGTTGAAGTCGTTCTCTTTCTCATAGAACTCATCGAGGGTGTTGACGGTGTGGCGGATATAGGCTATCGTGCTCATCGTCTGGACATGGGAGATTATTTTTTCACGCTCTGCAAAAGCTTTCTCCGCCTCTTCGAGAGTCTTTGCCGCGCTGAGGCGTTCCGCCGCCGCATCGAGCGCTTCGGTCGCCGCTTTAACATCTATTCTCTCATATGGCATATCACAGAATTTCATATCAATTCCTCCGTTGGGGTTATTTGACGCTTATCTCATAGAAAACGACCGTGTTGGGGTCGGTTGCGTTTTTGAGCACGAGTTCACCGCAGCCGCGGAAAAGCGCATGACCCATCTGAATATAATACTGCGCATATTGACCCTCCGATATATAATTTCCTACATATGGATTATATAGTCCGTGACGCTTCGTGTCAATCCCGCGATTGATTTATGCCCCCGCGCATGATATTATATACTAAACAAAAATAAAAACAGGTGATACTATGTTCAAGCCGGAAAAATATACTCCCCCGAAATTCGACCGCGAGCCGTTTATATCATTCCCCGATGTGACGACCGAAAAAGCCGGGGACGGCTACATCCCGGAGAATTTCTATGCGACTACAATATATCCCGAATATTTCAAAATAAACGGCGAGTGGAAGATGCTCACAGGCAGCCGCATGGACTGCTCCGTCGTGATAAAAGACGGCATGCCCTACGCTGTCGAGATGAGGAATATAAAAAAGGGCGATGAAGTAGTCGTCAACCGCACGGACGACGGCAGGGACGGCATCTTCGTTCACGCGGACGGTTTCTCCGCCCCGGAGAACAGCGTCGATCAGGCGTTCGCGTTCAGGATGGGACAGAGCCGCGAAACTTCGTATTCCCGCGACTACGACCGCCTCTATGATATTCTGCGCCACGACCGCGACCACGGCAAGATAGTCTGGGTACTGGGCCCCGCCTGCGTGTTCGACCACGACTCCCGCGCCGCCATGGAGTCGCTCATCAACAACGGCTACTGCGACGCGCTCTTTGCGGGCAACGCTCTCGCGACGCACGACCTCGAGGGCGATCTGTTCCACACCGGGCTCGGGCAGGACATATACACAAAGCACAATGTCCCCAACGGGCACTACCATCACCTGCACACGATAAACCTTGTCCGCAAAGCGGGCGGAATAAAGAACTATGTCGAGCAGAACAACGTCCGCACTGGCATCATGCAGGCGCTCGTCAGGAACAATATCCCCTATGTACTCGCGGGCTCCATCCGCGACGACGGTCCTCTTCCCGATGTGATACCGAATGTATACGACGCTCAGGACGCCATGCGCAAGCACACGAGCGAGGCGACGACGGTAATAGCCCTCGCCACCCAGCTGCACACGATAGCGACGGGCAACATGACCCCGTCATATCAGGTGGTGGACGGCATTGTCAGACCCGTATATTTCTATGTTGTCGACGTGTCGGAGTTCGCCGTCAACAAGCTCAAGGACAGAGGAAGTCTGAGCATCACGGGCGTTGTGACGAACATCCAGGACTTCATCGTCAACGCCGAGCGCAATCTTATCGGCAGGGATGGGAAATAAAATAGTAAAACAGCAAATCAGGATTGGATGGTGAAAAAAGATGAAGCGTCTATCACTTTTTTCGATAGTTTCATTATTTATAATTTTCTTTGTTATATGATATTTATATCTGCTGTGTGTAATTAAAACTGTTTGACGGCAAAATAGTAAGAAAATATTAAAATTTACTGCGACCGGGAAAATTTGATTGCCTGCAACAAACCGAAACAACCATAAAACTATCCCCAAAAAATTAAATGTTTTTGAGGGTTAGTTTATTTGTCAATTGTTATTTACCGCGATTTTCAGCAAATTCAAATTCAGAAACTCCGGATCTTTTAAAAGCTCAAAATAAAAATACGAAAAACTTCAATTTTTTCTTGACAAAGGCGAGTCTCTTTGCTATAATCTCTCTTGCAGTCGCGGATGTAGCTCATCCGGTAGAGCGCCACCTTGCCAAGGTGGAGGTAGCGAGTTCGAGCCTCGTCATCCGCTCCATAAACAGTCTTTGTCTTTGACAAAGGCTGTTTTTATTTTTATCAAAGTACAGTACAACAAGCAAAAAAAAAGAAAAAGCACCTGCAAAAGCAAGTGCCTTTTCTGGAGCTACTGGCCGGACTCGAACCGGCGACCTGCTGATTACGAATCAGCTGCTCTACCAACTGAGCCACAGTAGCAGAAAAAATCAACAGCTCATATATTATAAGCGAGACTTCGCTTTTTTTCAAGAGCTTTTTCCAATTTTGTTGACCGCCGAAAAAATATTTTTGCGCCGCGCGTCCGCCGCTCTTGCTTCCGGCTTTCTTCTGTGCTATAATATCCGCACATCCGCCCGTAGCGAAGCTGGATATCGCAGCAGATTCCGATTCTGAAGGCCGGGGGTTCGAATCCCTCCGGGCGGGCCAGAAAAGAAACAACCTTTGTCTACCAGACAAAGGTTGTTTCTTTTCAGTGAAATAAATCCCTTCCGGGATTTGTGAAATTTGCTTCGCAAGTGAAATACGCCTGCGGCGTGTGAAATGCCTGCGGGCGTTGGTGGATTTATTTCATTTCACCTTCCGCGCAAGCGGAAAATTTCACAATGGCCGAAGGTCATTCTTTCACATTCGAAGGATATTTCACTTCACAATCCGTCCTTTCTGCTGTATAATCAGTTCAATAAACAGGAATTTGATGAGGTGAACGTATATGAAATACAAAGGAACGCTTATAGTTGTTAAAGATTGTAACCGTGCGTTAAAGTTCTATAGTGATATGTTTGGATTTCAACTGCTTCAAGACAACGATGGGAATATGGAATTGACGAATAATTTATATTTACAGGAATCGAGATACTGGGAACAATTCACAAAAAGAAGTGTAATTCCAAACAGTAATCAGTCTGAGCTGTATTTTGAAGAGCCCAATATAGAGCAATTTGTAGAGCGTCTTGAAACACTTTACCCTGAAATCGAATATGTCAATCACCTGATGACACACAGTTGGGGACAAAAGGTGGTCAGATTCTACGATTTGGATGGTAACTTAATTGAAGTTGGAACACCGATATAATCAACAAATCCCAAGTTGCGCACCTTTTCTTCGTTTTTACCCCTGTTTACGCACCTTATTGCCCGTTTTTACTATACAACTTTCCACTCTTACCTCTTCACTTTTCACTGATATTCTTCAAATAACAGCTCCGGCGGCAGGGACTTTTCCCCGCCGCCGGTTGTTTTATTTATTTCACGAATGCCGAATATATCGTGTTTATCGTGCGCTCGTAGTCGCGCTCCGCGACGGCGATGACGATGTTTATCTCGCTCGAACCCTGGTCAATCATCTTTATGTTGATGTTCTCCTTGGCGAGGCTCGAGAATATCGTGCCCGCAACGCCGCGCGTGGACTTCATCGAGCGTCCGACGACCGCGATGAGTGCGATGCCGTTCTCGACCGTCACGCTGCTCGCCGAAGTGACTTTCTTTATATCGTAAACTATATCATCCGTCTCGTCGCCGAGGCTCGTAGTCTCAACAACGATGCTGAAGTTGTCGATTCCCGAGGGGATATGCTCGAAATTCACGCCGTGCTCCTCGAGCACCTCGAGCATCTTGCGCACCGCTCCGCACTCGTCGTGGATGCGGTATTTTTCAATGTTTATCGAAGAGAAGCCCTTGCGCCCCGCCACGCCGGTGACAGTGTTCTCGGCGGGCTCGTCAGTGTCGGCAAGGATAAGCGTGCCGGCGTCCTCCGGGGAGTTGGTGTTCTTTATTCTGATCGGAATCTTCTTCTGCATGACGGGGAATATCGCGTCCTCGTGAATAACAGTCGCGCCCATATACGAAAGCTCGCGCAGCTCCCTGTATGTAACTGTCTTCATGACCTGCGGATTATCAACGACGCGCGGGTCGGCGATGAGGAAGCCCGAGACATCCGTCCAGTTCTCATAGAGATCGGCGTCAGCCGCCGCCGCAACTATCGAACCTGTTATATCCGAACCGCCGCGAGAAAATGTGCGGATAGTATCATTGGGCATTGAGCCGTAAAAACCGGGAATGACTGCGTACTCAGTATAGCTCAGGCGCTCGCGCAGAATGGGTATCGTGCGCTTTGCGTCGTATTTGCCGCTCTCGTCGAAGAATATGACATCGGCGGCATCTATAAACGCGAAGCCGAGCAGCTTTGCGACTATCTTGCCGTTGAGGTACTCGCCTCTCGATGCGGCATAGTCGCGGCCGGCTCTGCCGATGAAATTGAGGCGTATATGCTCAAAATCATCTTCGAGAGACATATCGAGCCCGAGTCCGGAAATTATATCGTTGTAGCGGTTCTTTATCTTCTGGAATATCTCTTCAAAATTGCCGCCTCTCGATGCGGAATCGTAGCAGGCATAGAACATATCGGTAACTTTTGTATCTCCGCTGAAACGCTTGCCGGGCGCAGACGGCACGACATAGCGGCGGTCGGGATCTGATCTGATTATGTCGGCGACCTTGAGAAACTGCTTCGCCTCTGCGAGCGAAGTTCCGCCGAACTTGACGACTTTTGTCATAAGGCTCTCCCCTTTTAAAATTGAAGATACTTTATTATACTAAAATGCCGATAAATTGTTACTCTTAAAAAGAAAAATAGCCATATCTGTGCCGATTTCGGAAAAAAAGACAAAAAAAGACAGGCTTTCGCGGCATTTATCTGCAGTTTTGAGGTCAATTCAGCCGTTTTAGTGAATAGGATATAGACACCCGCACAAATTACAAATCCATAACAGAGTGTAACAATAGATTACAGTTTGCGCGCTTTTATTGCAAAGTTCGACATTTTATACTATAATATCAACTGTTCGTAAGTTTTTACGGAAAGGAAAAACGATATGAAAAAATTATTTCGCCGTCTCGCGGCTCTGATGTGCACCGTGCTGTTTATTTTCAGCGCGGCGAGCTGTGCGGTCAAAAGCGATAAACAGAAAGAGGAGCTGAGTCTCAAGTTCCAGCACACCGCCCAGGACAGGGAGGTCGGCGAGACACAGTCGATGATAACATACGAAAATCACTACGCCTATGGCATTCACTACCCCGCGATAGGCGTTGAGGCGATAGACAGCCGAATAAAAGCGGCGGCGCAGGAGATAGCTGACGGGTTCGTTAAAGAAGTGCCGAACTCGAAGCCCAAGGGCGAACTGCCGACGCTGAGCGCCGACTACAAGAGCTATCTTGTGACGGACAACGGCAAGAACAAATATGTCAGCATCGTGTTCGAGATAAAGACCGACATTCCAGACAAGAGCATCAAGACGGACAGCATAGAGACGCTCGTCTTTGATATCCCATCCGGCAAGCAGCTGAGCGCGGACGATATTTTTTCTGACGGCTACGAGAAAATCGCCAGCACGCGGGTTGTATCCTATTTCACCGCCAACCGCCTGTTTAACGCGGGCGTAGGCTCGGATAAGTTCAAACAGAACACCTCAGCCGACAAGAAGAACTTCACAAAATTCTCGATAAGCTCCGACAGCTTGACATTCTATTTTGACTCCGGCGTTCTCTTCGACGAAGACAAAGGCTGCGTTGAAGCTGTATTCCAGCTCAATGATATAAAGCCTATATTCTCGACCGAAGCTGCAAAGGTTCTGCTCGGCGCAGAGGCGGTCACAGAAACCACACAACAAAATTCGATCAAGCCCGAGAGCACAACGCAGCACAAAAAGCCGAATCTCCCTGCGGGGGTCAAATATATCGCGTTCACATTTGACGACGGTCCGAGCAAGATCGCGACCAACCGAATCCTCGACACACTCCAGAAATACAACGGCAAGGCAACTTTCTTCGTTCTCGGCACGCGCGTCGGAAGCTACTCGGCAGAGGTCAAGCGCGCCTACTCGATGGGATGCGAAATAGGCAACCACTCATGGAGCCACGCGAATCTCAGAAAGATAAGCGCGCAGGAGCGCAAGCAGGAGATAAACAAGACGAATGCCATAATCAAAGAGGTCATCGGCGTGGAGCCGACCCTGTTCAGAGTCCCCTACGGCGACTACAAGGGAATTCAGAAGGACTTCGACCTCCCGCTCATCCAGTGGTGCATTGACACCGAGGACTGGAAATATAAGGACAGGCAGGGGTCGGGCAGAACCGAGGCTCAGCGCAACGCGGACATGCAGAAGATAATTTCCTCCGTTGTCGACCACGCGACCGGAGGCGAGATAGTCCTCATGCACGATCTCTACGACATGACCGCCGATGCATTCGAGCAGATAGCCGCCGAGCTGCACGCCGAGGGATTTGAGTTCGTCACCGTCCACGAGCTCTACAGCATCTACGGCAAGACACTCGAACCCGGAAAAGTCTATTTCTCGCCAAAACAGTAACGAAAGCATAAAAGCAAAAAGCCAAACTGTGTTTTGCAGCTTGGCTTTTTTGTTTGGGGTTATTATAAATTGAGATTTACAGCATCGGCGCACTTGTCATTGACGGCATCTGTAATGCCCCTGCTTTCTCCATCACATAAACGTAAAAACAGCCGCAGCAGTTTAAATTGTTGCGGCTGTATGATTGCGATTTTCATTTCTCACAGCACATAGAGCACTATGCAGAAGAAGTGCGCGAGGCTGCCGAGGATAACAAAGATATGGAAAACCGAGTGCATATATCGATGCTTTATCCCGAGCCCGTAGAGTATCGCGCCGAATGTGTAGAGCAGACCACCTGCGACGAGCAGGAGGAATCCGCCGAGCCCCAGCGCATGATATGTCGGCACGACGGCGAAGATTATGCACCAGCCCATGCCCATGTAGCATATCATCGAAAATACGCGGAATTTTTTGAGGTCTATCGCCGTTAGCGTTATCGCCACCGCCGCGAGAACCCAGACGATGCCGAACACCGTCCAGCCGACTGCTTTGTTGACTTTTGTCAGTCCGCAGACCGCGATCGGCGTGTATGTTCCGACTATCAGAAAATATACCGTACAGTGGTCGATGACCTGCAGGACTTTCTTCGCGTAGCCGCGCGGTACGCCGTGATAGACGCTCGACATGGTGTAGAGCATTATCATCGACAGCCCGTAGACTATCGAGGTTATAACTCCCGATATGCTCCCGTGGAGTGCCGCGACCGTCACGCAGGCGACGAGTATGACTACCGCCAGTCCGCCGCCGACTATGTGCGTGACCATGTTGAATATCTCTTCTCCCCGTGTGTAGTCGGGTAGTTGCCTGTCTTTCAGCTGTGTTCTTTTCATAAAAACTGTCCTCCGAGTACAAAAATGTACTTTAGTACAATTATATCACCCAAAGTCCATTTTTATACCCGAAGGAGAATCAAAGCTTGAATTTTCTGTGAATTATCCGACATTTTTGCAACTCATGATGCAATTCCGGCTTTCTTCAGATTTTCGAGATGTTCCTCATATGTGTCGGCATAGTAGTATTTTGCACTCGAGTCGTGGCAAAAATAGAGATAAGATACATCCGCCGGATCGAGTGCCGCATTTATCGTCCGCGCGCCGGGGTTGCATATCGGACCTGCGGGCAGACCCTTGCATTTGTACATATTATACAGGCTGTTGTAGCGATTGACATCGCCGGAGATATAGGGCTTGACATTGCGCTCGATATAGTAGATGCCAGAATCCATCTGCAGCTGCATACCCGCCTTGAGGCGGTTGTATATGACGGCGGCTATCTTTCTGACCTCGTTGGGGTTCGCGCCCTCTTTTTCGATTATCGACGCGACGGTCAGAATCTGATCCATGGAATAGCCCATGGATTTTGCCTTTGCCCTGTCGGCAGAGGTTATGTATTTTTCGCCAACGCGCAGGAAACGCCCTATCGCATCCTGCGGCTTCTCATTTTTATAGAAGTCATAGGTATTCGGAAAGAGGTAGCCCTCGAGTTTGAACGCCCTTGTGTTTGCCGGCCTTGCGGCTATAAGCGGATAGTAGCTGTAATCATAGCTCTCGGCGGTCTTCATCAAATCGTCGAATGAGCATACGCCGTTTGCCTCGAGCTTTTTGAATATCTGAGTCAGAGTCATGCCCTCGGTTATCGTGACGCGCACGGTTTCGCGCTGACCCGAGCCGCCGTCCGGGCTCTCCGGCTCCCGAGCATTGTCTCCGCCCGCCGCGGGTTGATTTTTCGTCTCGCCGTTTTGTGCGAGCGTGCCGCCGTCGTTTGAAATAACGGTCTTTGCCGTTGTGCCGTCGGCGGATATAACAGTGACCTGCGTGTCTGACTCCGCGCCTGAGGCGGTCTCGTTATCGGCACTCTTCGAGCACGCCGCGCAGGACATTGCGAGCAGCAGCGCAAGAGCCGCGCAGAATATATTTCTGAGCTTTTTCATTTCAACACTCCCATACAGGTTTCGACAAGATTATAGTATATCCGTCGGGTGTTGTCAAACCGCGCGGCAAGTGCTATAATACGGCGGTATGTGTCTTTTGGGGGAATAAAAATGTTGGTACGTGACAAGAAATTTTACCGCGACTTCTTCACGATGACCATGACGATAGCGCTCCAGAATCTTATTGTCTACGGCGTCAATCTCGCGGATAATATCATGCTCGGAGCTTACAGCGAGACGGCGCTCAGCGGCGTTGCGATAGCGAATCAGGTGCAGTTTCTTCTGCAGATGGTCGTCACGGGCACCGCGTCCGGAATGGGCGTTATCATCTCGCAGTACTGGGGCAAGCGTCAAACCGAGCCGATAAAGCGCGTGTTCGCGGTCGGCTTCTGGATAAGCTTATTGCTCAGCGCGGTGATGTCCGCGATAGTCTGGTTCGTACCCTATGGGGTCATGAGACTGCTGACAAACGAGCAGAGCATCATTCCGGCTGGCGTGGAATACCTGAAAATAATGGTATTTTCATATCTGATGTTCTCGATTTCAAACTCTCTGCTCGGAGTCATGCGCAGCGTTGAGACGGTAAGAATAGGCTTCTACATCTCGCTCTCGACCCTGCTTATAAATATCTGCCTCAACTATACTCTCATCTACGGCCACTTCGGCGCGCCCGAGCTCGGAGTGAAGGGTGCTGCATATGCGACGCTGACTTCGAGGGCAGTCGAGTTTATCGCGAGCATAATCTATTGCAGATTCATCGACAAGAAGCTCAAGCTCAGAATCAAAGATGTCTTCGCGCTCGAGCGCAGTTATATAGCCGACTTCATGAAATCGGGCGTGCCGCTTCTGCTCTCGAATGTCTCTTGGGGCGTTGCGATGTCCGTTCAGGCGGCAATACTCGGCAGGCTCGGAGCCTCCGGCATCGCGGCGTCAAGCATAGCGCAGACGCTGTTCCAGTGCACCTCGGTCATTGCCTATGCGACAGGTGACGCGGCGCGCGTCATGACGGGCATGGCAGTCGGCGAGGGAGACATGAAAAAGGTCAGGAGCGGCGCAAAGACCATGCAGCTGATGTTTTTAATTATCGGCGTGCTGACTTCGCTTGTGCTGTTTTTAGTCCGAAAGCCGATAATCTCGGTCTATAACGCCTCGGTTGAGACGGCGGAGCTTGCAAATATATTTGTGCTTATCCTCTGCGTCACGGCGATAGGCACAGCGTATGAAATGCCGTGCCTCACGGGCATAGTCTCGGGCGGCGGAGATACGAATTTCGTCTTTTTCAACGATATTGTCTTCATGTGGTGCATCGTGCTCCCGCTCTCCGCGCTCTCGGCGTTTTATTTCAAGTTCCCGCCCGCGGTCACCTTCGCCCTGCTCAAGGCGGATCAGATACTCAAATGCTTCGTGGCGATAGTCAAAGTCAACCGCTTCAAGTGGGTCAGAGTATTGACAAGATAAAATCAGCCCTATATTCAGAGAGGTTAATAAAACAGTTAAACCGACCTATGATTTATAGGTCGGTTTTATATCTCGTTCAGCGTCTTTGCTATCCCGTCCGCTATCGCCTCGGCGTAGGATTCGAGGTTGTCGTCGAACAGGCGGTTGTCGCCGTCGTCGGTTATGAAGCCGATCTCGGCGAGGCAGCTTGGCATATTCGTGCGGCTATTGACGAAATAGTTCTCTCCGTCCTCGCGCGCAAAGCCGGACTTAACGCCCCTGTTTTCGGATATCCCGGCGGTGGCGAGTGCGTCGCAGATGTTCTGCGCGAGCGCGGTGTCCTTGGGTGGCGAGTCCGAATGAATCCATATTTCAACGCCGTGCGCACTCTCTGCGCTGTTGCGGTGAAGCGCGACAAAGAGCTTCGCCCGGCGGATATTCGCCTTTCTGCACCGCCCGGCGAGGGATATAAAAGTATCGTCATCGCGCGTCATGCAGACCTTGACTCCGCGCGCTTCCAGCTCTTTTTCGACCGCCAGCGCAAGTTCGAGATTGTCGTCCTTTTCGAGCCTGCCCTCGTATTGAGCGCCGGAGTCGTCTCCGCCGTGACCGGGGTCGAGGCAGACATCAACACGCATGCTGTCCATAACTATTCCCGCCGTCAGAGCCGCCGCAGCGGCAATGACAAGACAGATGATGAGAATTCTTTTTGCCGTTCGTTTTTTCATATGTCAGCAGTCAACCACCTCTGAGCCGAAAGGCATGAATGCGAGCTTTGCGAATTTGAAATACTGGAGTCCGAGCGGGATGCCGATTATTGTGCAGCAGCAGACAACGCCCATCGCGGCGCAGTAGACTGCGTTCTCCCAGCCGAGCAGGATTATCCACAGAATATTGGCAATGAAGCTCGGCGCGCCGCCGCCGAATCTTATATCCTTGCCGAACGGAGCCGCAGACAGACGCGCAAATTTGAAGCACTGCTTGCCGAGAGGTATGCCCACGACCGTGACGCAGCATATTAGACCGCTCATCAGCCACATCAGCGCCGCAAGAAATCCGCCGCAGATAAACCAGACAATGTTGCCTATTGTTTTCATCTTTTATATATTCCTTTCCGCGGAGATATATCCCCGCATTCTGATAATAGCAACAAATTGTTGCGAAAAAATGACCCAAAATATAATTTTTTTGCGCCCCTGTTCGTCGGCGCATTTTTATAGTATAATATATGTGTCAAAAATGTGTTAAAAGGCAGGTGAGAGAATGAACCCGAAAATCAAGGAGCTTCGCAAAAAGGCGATGCAGCTTCCGCTGACCCCCGGCGTCTATCTGATGAAAAACAGCAGCTCGGAGATAATATATGTAGGCAAGGCGAAAGCGCTCAAGAACCGCGTCAGCCAGTATTTCGGCTCCGAGCATAACCACACAGTAAAAGTGCGCAAAATGGTCGAAAATGTCGATGATTTCGATGTCATTCTCACCGACAGCGAGTTTGAAGCCCTCGTGCTCGAATGCAGCCTTATAAAGCAGCATTCCCCGAAGTATAATATTCTCTTAAAAGACGACAAGGGCTATTCATATATAAAAGTCACGCCCGGCAAGTGGCGCAACATATATGCCGTGCTCCAGCGCGAGGATGACGGCGCAAAGTATATCGGCCCTTATATGAGCTCGTTCGCTGCGCGCAATACCGTTGACGAGGCAAAGAAAATATTCCGCCTGCCGCAGTGCAGCAAAGTATTCCCGCGCGACTTCGGGAAGAGCCGCCCGTGCCTCAATTTCTTTATCGGCCAGTGCAGCGGCGTGTGCAGCGGTAAGGTGCCATTTTCGCAGTATAACGAAGCAGTCGAGGACGCTCTCGCGTTTATAAAAGAGGGCGGAACCGCCGCGCTCGCGGATCTTCAGAAGCGCATGGAGGACGCGGCGGAAAACCTTGAATTTGAAAAGGCGGCGCGCCTGCGCGACAGAATAGCCGCGATAAAACGTCTCGGCGGCAAGCAGAAAGTTATGTCCGCCGATGTCAGGGAGCAGGATGTCTTTGCCCTCGTCACGGGCGCGGCGTCGTCCGGTAAGGCGTGTCTCTCCGTGCTCCGCTTCGCGGACGGCAGGCTCTATGACAGCGAGAATTTCATAACCGATGTGCCCGAGGATACGGCGGAGACGCTCGCCGAGCTTATCCGCAGTTTCTATATGATAAGAGATTTTGTCCCGCGCCGCGTGTCGGTCGACGGCGAGGTTGCCGACAGCGAGCTGCTCGAACGGTGGCTGAGCGAAAGGAAGGGCAAAAAAGTAATAATATCCCACAGCACCGCAGGCGAGCAGAAGAAGCTTTTCGAGATGTGCCGCTCGAACGCCGCGCAGTATCTGACTCCGCTGACAGGCACCGCCGGCAGAAAGACCGCCGCGCTCGACGAGCTCGCGGGTATGCTCGGACTGCCAGCCGCGCCGGAATTTATCGAATCATATGATATCTCGCACACCGCCGGAAGCGACAATGTCGCGGGCATGATAGTTTTCCGGAACGGCGAGCCCTACAGGCGCGGCTACCGCCGATTCATGATAAAAGGCTTTACCGGTCAGGACGATTACGCCTCCATGGCAGAGGTGCTCGACAGAAGATTCACGAGATACGAGGAAGAAAAAGAGAGCGGCGAGGGCTTCGGCCGCCTGCCCGATCTTATTCTGCTCGACGGCGGCAAGGGACAGGTTTCGGCAGTCGAGCCGATACTCAAAAAGCACGGGCTTGAAAATATACCGCTTTTCGGCATGGTCAAGGACGGCAGCCACCGCACGCGCGCGATAGCGAAATCCGGCGGCGAGATAGCGTTCACTTCAAAACGCCGCGCGTTCACTCTCGTTGCGGAAATACAGGAGGAAGTTCACCGCTTCGCCGTGACCTATCACAGGCAGAAGCACAAGGCTTCCGCGCTCTCGAGTACATTGACGGATATCCCAGGCGTCGGACCGTCGCGGGCAAAGGCACTCCTGCGGCATTTCAAGACCGTAACTGCCATAAAAAATGCCGGCGTTGACGAGCTCAAAAATGTGTCGGGTATCTCCGACTCCATGGCGCAGACTATATACGACGCTCTGCATCCGGAATCTTGACACGGGCGCGTATAAATGTAATAATATGTATAACAGTGCGGCAAAACCGCAGATTGAAAAGATAAATGCAGTATAAAGGAACTGATGATATGAGAGTTATAACAGGCACGGCACGCGGCAGAGTTCTCAGAACGCTCGAGGGCGAGGATGTCCGTCCGACTACCGACCGCGTCAAAGAGGCCGTTTTCAGCATAATACAGTTTGAGATAGAGGGCAGGCGCGTGCTCGATCTGTTCGCAGGCTCGGGTCAGCTCGGCATCGAGGCTCTCAGCCGCGGCGCTGCGTCGGCAACATTTGTCGATATGTCGAAAGACTCATTGAGCGCCGTCAAATATAATCTCGAACACACGAAGCTCGGCGACAACGCAAAGGTCGTTCAGACCGACGCGCTCTCGTTTTTGAAGCTGACGAAGGACAAGTTTGATATAGTATTCCTCGATCCGCCATATGCGAGCTCACTTGTGACCGATTCGATGAAGCTGCTCTCCGATGTTGTTGCCGCCGGCGGCTGCGCAATATGCGAGACTCCTGTCGATTCGGAGCTGCCCGAGAGCTTCGGCGAGCTTAAATTCCATCGCAGCTACCGCTACGGAAAGATAAAAATCACCGTTTACCGCAAGGAGGGTGAGGACGAATGAAAATAGCCATATGCCCCGGCAGCTTCGACCCCGTCACCAAGGGTCATCTTGATATAATCAGGCGCACCGCGAGCATGTTTGACAGGGTCATAGTCGTCGTCATGCACAACTATCATAAGCCCAATTCATATTTCAGCGCGATAGAGCGCGTCGAGCTCATAACAAGATGCGTCAAGGATCTCGACAATGTTGTTGTTGATATGCACGACGGGCTTCTCGCCGCATATGCCCAGGAAAAGGGTGCGGTCGCGATAGTCAAGGGTCTGCGCGCCGTCTCGGATTTCGACTACGAATTCCAGCAGGCGCTGACAAACAAGAAACTCAATCCGAATATCGAGACCGTTTTCATAACGGCAAATTCGGATTACATGTACCTCTCGTCGAGCGTCGTCAAGCAGGTTTGCGAGTTCGGCGGGGACATCTCGGACTTTGTCCCGCCCGAGGTGCATGATGATATTGTCAAAAGAATAAGAGAGAGGAGCGCTTCAAAATGAACATAGATTCCCTTCTGGAGCAGATAGAGAACATTCTCGACAGCGGCACAAAGATAACGCTTTCCAAAAAGACCGCGGTCAACGCCGAGGAGATACGCGAGTGCATCGCGCAGCTGCGCGAGATAATCCCCGAGGAGGTCGACCAGGCAAAGTCGATAACCGCCAACCGAAGTGAGATAATCGAAAAGGCGAAGAGCGACGCGGCGGCATCCGTTGCCCGCGCTCAGGAGAAAGCTCAGACTCTTGTGGAAAAGACCGAGGCGAAGAGCGAGCAGATAATCTCAGCCGCCAATGCCAACGCTCAGAAGACCGTCGACAGCGCGAACAAGCTTGCCGAGGAGACCGTTGCAAAGGCAAAGTCCGACGCGGCGGCGATAGTTGAAAAGGCTCAGCAGACGGCAAACAAGCTTCTCGACGAGAACGAGATAACCGCTCAGGCGCGCGCATATGCGTCTCAGCTCAAGGTCAATTCGCAGAACGAGGCAACCGAGCGTGTCAACTCCGCGATAGCGAGAGCTGAAGAGATGCTCTCCAACGCGACCCGCCAGGCGGATGATATAGTCAAAAAGGCTAATGCGGAGTCAAATGAGACTCTTGCGAGGGCGAAGAAGTGGTCTGCGGATATCCGCGAGGCCGCGAGCAACTTCGCTGACAGCGTCCTGCGCAGTGCGGACAAGGCTCTTGTCGCGAGCATAAACGAAGTCAGGGACGCGAGGCAGAAAATAAGCGACACCTACAAGGGCGAGAAAAATCCTCAGTAAAGGGAAGTGCGTTAAAATGAAAACTGGTCACGCGGACAAGGCGCGCGAGCTTTTCAACGAGGGATACAACTGCTCTCAGGCGGTGCTCGGCGCGTTTGCGGAGGATGCGGGACTCGATGTCAAAACTGCGCTCAGGCTCTCTGCGCCGTTTGGCGGCGGAATGGGCAGAATGCGCGAGGTCTGCGGCGGCGTCAGCGGAATGTTCATGGCGATAGGTCTCTTCTTCGGCTATGACGAACCCGACGGCGCGCAGGCAAAGAAAGAACTCTACTCATATGTCCGCGCCCTTGCGGACAAGTTCAAAGAGAGCGAGGGCTCGATAATCTGCCGCGAACTGCTCGCGGGAGTGAAGACCCAGCCCGGCCCCGATCCCGAGCCGAGAAACACCGCAGACTATAAAAAACGCCCGTGTCCCGAGCTCGTCGCATACGCGGCGCAGCTGACCGAAGATTTTCTCAATGAACACGGAAAGCTGAAATAAATAAAAAAGATGTCTATATGACAGTAACCGACCGCAGCAAGCTTGTGCGGTCGGTTTTTTATGTTTGCTTGTCAGCTTAGACAGATAAATTGAGATTTATCACAGAATCTATTTAGGTTCCCCTGCAGGTGAGCCGGCTCGGCGTAAGCCGAGACTGAGGGGTTATTTCGCTTAAAGTAATAAATCTATGCAGCTGTGCCGATTTGCACTATTGCGGCAATTATCTGTCGCAGATATTTATCTCGACTTGCCTCTCATACAGCATAAAACAAACAAGCTCAGGCACAGCAATCATATGCCGCGCCTAAGCTCTAATATTATTTCTTTTTCTTCTTTCCGGCTATCGGCAGCATTGCCGCGCCGGCAAGGAGGGTTATTGCGGAAACCGCTATCGGCGCGCCGGTCTGCGGGGTCAGCGGAGTTTTTCCGCCGCCGTTTGCCGCGCTGCCGGGCGTATTTTTTTTGCCCGACAGGAACACATAGTTGTCATACTCGCTGTCGCTCATCGCCGTAAATGTAAATGTGCGGCTCTTGACAAACGGCATCTGACCGTTCTTGAGCGAATAGACGACCGTTACGGTGAACGGCTCGGTGCTCTTGGGCAGGGAGTGCTTTTTGAACTCTATCTTGCAGCTCTCGCCGACTTTAAGAACAGTTCCGTTCTTCGCCGAGAGGTCAACATCCATGCCGTCCGCCTTGACACTGATTATCTCGGTGTCGTACTGCTCCGAGAGGCTCTCTATAGTCAGCGCGGTGTCCTTCGAGGTGTGGAAGCCCGACGGGGACTTGTCGAATTTGACATAGAGTCCGTTCGCGGGGTTCTGACCGAGGTTGAACTGCGGGAACTCGGGATCGGAATAGACATTCGCTATTCTGTCCGTAAAGAAGAACGTCAGATAGAAATTTCTCGTGTATCTGTCCCACGGACACATTCCGTGGAACTGACCGTTGACGAACCAGGTGTTCTCGGGCAGATATGCGCAGCTCGCGTCGATATCGCGTTCGGGCGAGATATGCCAGTGAGTCGGGTCATTGCAGACCGTGTTCTGCTTTTTATAGTCTGCCGGGAACTTCTCGCCGAACGGGGCGCAGTATGCGCCGGACGCCGAATGAACATCGATGATATAGTCGGAGTTGACTCCGGTGCTCGTGCCGATATCGTGCTCGGTGTTTGCGACTATCGCTATTCTTGTTCCGGCAGACTGAGCACGCTTGAGTCCCTCGCTCATATGAGCCATGGCGTTATAGTGCATCTCGTCGCTCTTGGCTATCAGTCCGGCATTCTCGACGGGATCGAGATATTTTGCCTTGAACTCCTCGTACTTGTCGGGGGGAACGAAATCCCAGACACTGCCGAAGTTTATAACAACATCGAGCAGATACTGATGAAGAATATCGTTGAATGCTTGATTGAGGCGGTCAAAGCCGAACGCCTCGACGAGCCATTCGTATTCATATTCCTTTCGGAAGCCTATCTCGACATATTCTATAAGAGTCGCAACATCGAAATGGATGTTGCCCTCGAACAGGTCAACGACGAGCTGAGTGCCGCAGGTCGCGGGGGCGTCCATTATCGCGCGGTCAACATCGCCCTTTGCGCCGTAATAATAGAGATATGTCGCGGTCAGCTGACCGCCGTGGCTGAGTCCGTAGAGATTGACTTTCCGGCTTCCGGTGAGTTCCTTCACTTCCTGGATGAACTTGTCGAGCTTGGCGGCGTTTTCAACCTGACCCATGCGCCAGTCCTCGGTGAAGGTGAAGTGGTTATCCGCGCCTATGCGCTCGATGAGATCGGCGGAGATCTCTTTTTCGGCTATGTATTTGTCCTCGCCTTTTGCCTTGAGGACGGATGCGCGGGTGTTCGCCGCGCCCTCGGGATAGACTGAAAGATCATATTTAGAAGTGCCGTCCGGGTTGCAGCGCAGGGGTTCGAGCAGCTCGACTCCCGCCTCGCCTACGACTTTAACGAGCCTTTCATAATCGCCGAACGCCGCTCCGGCAAGACCGCCTGCGAGCTCGGGGATACGGGCTATAACTATCTTTTTGAGGTCATCCATATTGATGCCCCAGACCTGATGCTCGTTTTCGCCACCGAGGTCATAGAACAGCGAGGGACCGGAATAGCCCTGAACGAGTATCAGCGGCGTCGCCTTATCTTGTGCGAAGACCGACATCGGCAGGATGCACAGCAACATAACAACGCAGAGAATGGCAGATATTATTCTCTTCATATCTTCTTCTCCTTGGTGACTTTTGCAAGGAAGATAAGCGGCACGATTATAAACACCGCGATTATAGCGGAGACGAGGAATATCGTCGGGATCGGGACGAGGGTGCTCTCGCCGTATTCGTTGAGCATGGTGCCCAGCTCATATCTGCCGGAGAACTCGGAAATAGTCCAGCTGCCGACCTTCGGGCCGATTATCATGGGCAGAGTGACGGTGAACAGAAGTCTGACGCCCTGGAACTGACCGACCTTATCCTCGGGAGTGTAATCGCGCACTGTAGCGTTGAGGATTATCATAAGAAGACCGTAGCCGAGGATCATAATGAGCGCAAAGAGCACGAAAGTGAGAAGAGTCTTTGCAAAGAAAACGGCAACGAGTCCCGCGACGAAGAGAAGAACTGCGGGGAAGACGAATATTCTCTTGCCGACCTTGTCGAGAAGCTTGCCGAGCAGGATAGTTACAACGACGAGACCGACAACAGCCGCCGCGCCGCCGATGATTATGGGCGTGGTTATCTGGAAGGTGTTGAGGTCAAACTTGAGATAGTGCTGAACATAGATGAATATGTAGGGCATAAACACCTGAACTGCAGTGTTGAAAATGCAGGCGGACGCGAGGCAGAGATAGAGCGCCGCATTATTTTTTATAACTGACGGACGGAAGCCGTAGATAAGATCGCTGAAATAGTTTGTGTTCTGTTTTATGCCCTTGCGCGGATCCTTGACCGAGAACAGACCGATGATTCCGCATATTGTGACGAGCGCGCCGAGGAACATGAAGCATGCGGGATAGCCTGCCGCCTCAACGCCGACGCCGAAAGCGACGGTAACTATAACGGTTGCGAACACGGGCAGAAGTGCCAGAACGGCTTCGGCAGTGCCGCGGTTTTCGGGGACGGTAACGTCTGTGACCCACGCGTTGAACGCGGCATCGTTCGAGGTCGAGCCGAAGAATGTCATGACGCAGTCCATGATGATAACGACGCAGACCGTTGCGGCGACGACCTTGGAGGTATCGGAGATATTGAAGAGCTTTCCGATATTCTCTCGCGAGATGAATGCGAACACGGCGACGGTGAAGCCCCAGATTATGTAGCCGCCGCTGATGAATATTTTGCGGCGGTCGAGCTTGTCGCTGAGAGTACCCATGATGAATGTGGTCGCAACTGCGGCTATCGCAGACGCGGCGACCATCTTCGCTATATCGTCGGCTGTGCCGCCGATGTAGTTGAACAGGAATGTGTTGAAGTAGACGTTCTCAACAGCCCACGCAACCTGTCCGATGAAGCCGAACAGGACGATGTTGAAGAGAATCCGCCCTCCAAGCTTTTTCTTTTCCAATTGTATGTCCTCCGTTCCGGGGCGGATTACCGCGCCCCGATTTATTTCACGGAATATAATACCAAATTCATGGCGGATAATCAACATATTTTTGTATATCTTTGTCAAATCGATTTATTTTCGGAGAACTTTATTTTTGAAATCCAAGGTCTCCGTCATCCACACCGCGCAGGACTGGCCGTAATACGGAACGACGAAAAATGCGGGCAGAATTAATACACAGCTGAGAAACCAGAGCGCGAATCCCGCCTTGAATCGGGCGAAAGCGCGGCAGTGTCCGCGCATGATGTTGCGGCTTTGGCGCAGAGCCTGTTTTATCGAAACATCCGGATCGGCGGCGAGAATATACTCCGCCGCAGACCACGCCTGACGCGCGCCGGAGCAGAATATGCAGCCCGATATAAGCATGAGTATGCTCCCCGTGAGCACAGCGGCTATCGTCAGAATGTCGATATTTGACGAGAGAAGCATATATATCCCGCCCGCCGCAAGAGCCGCGCCCGGCAGGAGAAAGAATATCCACAAAACGAGGTTAAGCGCCGCGAGCGCGATATGCAGGCGGAGCGCAGAAAAAGCGCGTTTGCCGCGAAACCTTGCAGTGCACTCGGCGGCGCGGCGTTTTTGCCCCAGCGCGCCGAGCAGGAAATATCGCTTCATCCCCTGCCGCAGCGGCGCAATGAGAGCCGAGACGGCTATGGTCAGCAAAATGCACGCCGCCGCATTGACGGCGGGGCTGAGCAGCTTTGACACGGAAGAGAGTGCGGAGGTCACCGCGGAGGCGTTGAGCAGGAGCCGCGCCCCGGCAGTCATGAATCCCCCGGCGACAGCCGCCGCCGCGAGACAGCCGAACATAACGGCGCCGCCCGCTCCCGAGTCCGTCTGCGCCGCCCTGCCGCACACTCTTATCTGTGAATCCTTCATTTTTTGTCACCGCCCGTTTTTTGAGAATATTATTTCCCTGATTTTCCGTAAAATTCCTCCGGATAACAAAATAAGAAGAAAATTCATTTTACTTTTAAATTTATGTGGTTTATACTATATATAATAAAATATATAATAAAATAAAAAATCGGAGACAAAAATGAAGATAACGAGAAAAACCAGCTCCACGCTTTGTGTTGACATCCACGGCATGCGCGAGCGCGAAGCAAAATTCCGACTCGAGTCTCTAATCGAAAACGGCTCGGCGGATATAACGCGCCTTGAGATAATCCACGGCTTCAACGGCGGCACGGTTTTGCAGTCCCTCGTGCGAAGCGGGCTCGAATCGAAAAGAATAAAGGAAATTCGCCCGGGCGACAATTCCGGGCAGACAATAATAATACTTAAACAGGGAGAAAAATGATGAAAAAGAAAACAAAGATACTTATCTGCGTGCTCTGCGCCGTCGCGATAGCGGGCATTGCGGGCGGACTGTTCGCGAAGTTCCACACGAAGAAAATTCGCCCGAAGGAGACCGTCTCGATAAAGAGCGTCAGCGGGATAAACCTCGATGAAATAACGCTCACGGCGCACAGGGGTCTGAGCGCAATCGAGCCGGAGAATACCCTCCCCGCTTTCAAGGCGGCGTGCGAAGCGAAGTATAACTATGTCGAGTTCGATATCGAGCCGACCTCCGACGGCAAGTGGATAGTCATGCACGACGACGATCTCAAGCGTACGACGAACGGTCACGGCAAGATAAACAAATATACACTCGACGAAGTCAGCGCGCTGGAAATCGACAACGGCGCGAATATAGAGAACTACACCGACCTAAGGCTCCCCACATTCGAAGAAACTATGGCTCTGCTCGACGAATACTATCCCGATGTAAAGCCCATGATTGAGATAAAGAGCATAGGCAAAGACAATCTCGACTCGCTCGTTGAGTTCTTCAAAGACTACGCCGCGAGGGGCAGGAGCACGATAATTATCTCGTTTGACAAGGATATAATCGACACATTATATAAGGAGTGCCCCGAGCAGACCTATTGGCTGCTGACAAGCGAGCTTTCGGACGAGGCCGTTGACTTTTGCAAAAATCACGGCAATATGCGCGCGGCATTCAACGGCAACAACGCGAAGAACACCGACAGCGTGATAAACGCCGCCATTGATATGAACATCCCGCTCGCCGCGTGGACGATAGACAACACCGACACTCTGAAGCACCTCTATTCTCTCGGTATCAGATATTTTACAACAAATCGGATCACGCCTTAAAAAATCTTAAAAAGGTGTTGACAAACAGAGAAAGTATGATATACTAACAATAGTAATCATTACTGATTATGAACTGAGAGGAAGCAATATGAGATATTCGTCACAGCGTGATACTGTTCTGAAAGTCGTAAAAGCGGCTTGCGATCACCCGACTGCGGACACGATATATTCGCGTGTGCGCGCCGAGCTGCCGAAGATAAGCCTCGGCACCGTCTACCGCAATCTGAGCCTGCTCAGCGACATGGGGCTGATAACGACGCTCGAGACGCTCGACAAGAGCATCCACTATGACGGCAACACCGACTCTCACAGCCACTTCATCTGCGAGCGATGCTCGAAGATAATCGATCTCGGAGTCGAACGCGGACTGCCCGAAGATATTTCCGAGTTCGGGCTGCTCGTGCGGCACAAGAAGACCATCTATTACGGACTCTGTCCCGATTGTCAGCAAAACACGGCGGAGGATAACGACGCCGGAGTTTTACAATAAAAATAATTTTTAAAGTGTAAAGGAGAAATCATTATGAAATTCGTATGTCCCGTTTGCGGTTATGTTTATGAAGGCGATTCTGTTCCGGAGGGCTTCAAGTGCCCCCTCTGCGGCGCTGCCGGAGAGAAGTTCATCAAGCAGGAAGAGGGCATGACCTGGGCTTCCGAGCATGTTGTCGGCGTTGCAAAAGACGTTGATCCCGAGATCCTCCAGGGTCTCAGAGACAACTTCGCAGGCGAGTGCAGCGAGGTCGGCATGTATCTTGCAATGGCGAGAGTTGCCCACAGAGAGGGCTATCCCGAGATCGGTCTCTACTGGGAGAAGGCAGCCTACGAAGAGGCTGAGCACGCAGCAAAGTTCGCCGAGCTCCTCGGCGAGGTCGTGACCGACTCGACGAAGAAGAACCTTGAGATGAGAGTTGAAGCTGAGAACGGTGCTACCCTCGGCAAGACCGAGCTTGCAAAGCTCGCAAAGGCAAAGGGTCTCGACGCTATCCACGACACAGTCCACGAGATGGCTCGTGACGAAGCTCGACATGGTAAAGCATTTGAAGGTCTGCTGAATCGTTACTTCAAGTAAGAAGTACTGATTTCCCAACCTGGTTACAACAGAAAAGCGGAGACCGGTTACTCCGTCTCTGCTTTCTTTGTATCTGAATTTAATTTTTCAGGCGGCGTTTCCTCGCCGCCTTTTCCGGTTCTGCGTTTCATCAAACGCAGGCCGTAGCGCACGCCGTAGAGCAGGGCCACGCTGAGCACTGAGAGGAAAATATCCAGGGATGAGCTTCCGCCCACAATCATATGCCGGGCAGTCAGGAAGATCAGCACCTCGATCACATTGTCGGCGCTGGGCCGGCAGAGCATCTTGATAAACTCGATGCCCACCACCAGGCTGAACATATCTTCCAGGAAGATGAGAAACTCCGCCGTGTTCCCGCTCTTCAGCAGCAGCTCCTGAATATCGCAGACCTTTTGAATTGTTTTGAGGATTTTGCATCTCATAGGGCGTCTCCTCCGGAATAAAAGTAGAAAGGTTAACTCTATTGTACCTATAGACTGATATGCTTGTCACAGCTTCCCATCAGTCTGCAGAAAAATGTGCTGTGAGCACAAAGAAGCGAAGAAACCGACTGTGAAATGAGGTGTGCTTATGAATACAAAAGCATTGTATAATCTGACCTACGGCGTCTATCTGCTGTCCGCCCGGGACGGCGAGAAGGATAATGCCTGCATCATCAACACCGCCGTTCAGGTGGCCAACAACCCCACCCGGATCTCCGTGGCGGTGATTAAGGCCAACCTGACTAACGAGATCATTGCCAAAACCGGCAGATTCAATCTGTCCGCCATCACCACCGAGGCAGAGTTCTCCCTGTTCCAGCTGTTCGGCATGAAGTCCGGCCGTGACGGGGACAAGTTCCAGAGTTTTACTGACGTGGCCCGCAGCGAAAACGGTCTGTACTACATGACCAAGTGGGCCAACGCCTTCTTCTCCCTGAAGGTGGTGGAGTCCCAGGATCTGGGCAGCCACACCCTGTACATCGCCGAGCTGGAGGACGCTGAGGTGCTCTCCTCCGCCCCCTCCTGCACCTATGGCTATTATCAGTCCACCATCAAGAAGTCTGCTCCCAAGCCCGCTGTGAAGAAGGGCTGGAGATGCGTGGTCTGCGGCTACATCTATGAGGGCGAAACCCTGCCTGAGGATTATGTCTGCCCCATCTGCAAGCACGGTCCCGAGGACTTCGAGTATTTCGAGGAGACCGGAGCTGCCGCCCCCAAGGCGGAGCCGGTTCCCGCCGCCCCCGCTGTTTCCGGCGGTGGGAAGAAGTGGGTGTGCACCGTCTGCGGCTACATCGCCGAGGGGGAGAATCCCCCCGCCGAGTGCCCGGTGTGCCACGTTCCCGCCTCCAAGTTCAAGGAGCTGTCCGGGGAAAAGTGACCCTGGCCGCGGAGCATTAGTACGGCGTCTATGCCAAGACCGTGAAGAACAACGACAGCATCAGCGCGGAGGACAAGGCCTATATCCTGGAGCAGCTGAAGGCCAACTTCACCGGTGAGTGCTCCGAGGTTGGTATGTATCTCTGCATGGCCCGCATCGCTCACCGCGAGGGCTATCCCGAGATCGGCAACTACCGGCAGAAGGCCGCCTATGAGGAGGCTGAGCACGCCGCCAAGTTCGCCGAGCTCCTCGGCGAGGTCGTGACCGACTCGACGAAGAAGAACCTTGAGATGAGAGTTGAGGCGGAGAACGGCGCTACCCTCGGCAAGACCGAGCTTGCAAAGCTCGCAAAGTCAAAGGGTCTCGACGCTATCCACGACACAGTCCATGAGATGGCTCGCGACGAAGCCCGACACGGCAAGGCTTTTGCAGGCCTTCTCAAGAGATACTTCGGCGAATAATTCTTCGCATAAAAACCACACACATTCGCGGCGCACATCAAACGGTGTGTGCCGCGTTATTTTTATATAATCTTATCGGGACTTGAAAACGGCGGCGCAATATGCTACGATAACTCAAAGAGCAAGAATTGAGGGGAAAAGATGAAGGTAACCTGCGAATACTGCGAATCGGTCGTCGACGCCGAAAAGAACGACACCTGCCCCAACTGCGGCGCGCCGCTGGCGGACAGCCGAAAGGTAAAGGAGGCAGAGCTGCGCGAGGCTCAGAAGAAAAAAGAAGCCTATGAGCGCGAGGCGCGCGAGAAGCAGCGCAAGCTCGAACAGGAGCGGATAGAAGCCGAGCGCGGCAAGATGATACTCGACGCGGTGACGAATGTCACGGGGCGCGCACATTCAGTCAGAAATTCGCGTGCGCTGAAAGCCGGATGCTTTATCCCGATAGTTGTAATTGCGCTGATAATAATACTATCTATCGCCTTTTCGGTGGTTCGCCAGATTTCGGGCGGCAGCGTTGACGATCTGCTTTCGGGAGTTGCCTCCGAAAAATTCTCCGACTACGAAGAGACGGAAATAACGCCCGAAAAGGTCGAAGTGAATTTCGGCGAAAAGGCGGTCACGCCCATGTACACCGTGCTGTGCGACGAGATAAAGGAAGTCGACAGCTACCCGTGGACGGTACAGAAGGGCTACAGATATGTTGCGGTTCATCTCGTGCTGACGAACAATCTCAGCGAAGAAGAAAGCCTCAACGAAAAGACCGATTTTGTTGTCAACGGCATAGCGCAGGACAGCCGCTTTCTCTCGGGCTACAAGCGCATATCCTCGTCGCCCGTGACGGCGGGGCTCTCGATAGACGGATATCTCATCTTCGAGATACCGACAAATATCACAACTGCCCAGCTGAAATACGGCGACTATGTGACGATAAACATAAAGCCTTCGGACATCAAAAGCAAATAAAAAATCAGGCTCGGTGTGAATTGCACCGAGCCTTTATTATTGATTCTCCGTCTCTATTTTCTTCTCCTCGCCGATATTTTGCAGGCAGCCGTATTCGCTGAAAAATACTGCTCTGCCATTTGACTGCCGTTCGGTCGTCGTGCGGCTCATCACGAGCATATCGCGCAGATTGTTTGAAGATTTGCAGAAATGCTCCTCGAGCGCGATGAGATCGGATAGGCTGTCGTCCGTCGCGTCTGCGGGCGCGAATATATATTTCCGCTCGGCTCTTATGCCTATCGGGAGCTTCTCACCGCCGAGGGTCAGGAATCTGTCCTCGGTAAAATCCGGGTCTATCCGCGCGCCGAGGGGTATTTTGAGCGAAAAGAACAGCAGGGTGTAGCGCGACTTGACATCGCTTATTTTCCTTGACGGCAGGCTGTGCGAAGAGGTCGAAAAAATATGCTTTGTCAGCGCGGTGATATACCCCGCGGCGTGGCGCATGCTCATGCCGCCGTCTCGGTTTTCGACGATTCCGCTGATTATCGTGTCGCCCTTTAAAACGGCGGCGTTTCGCTCCTGCATCGCAGTGCCGCTGAAAATTTCGAGAGTCTGTATCTGCCCGTCCGCCGCGGCGACTATATCGCACGGCGCATCATTTTTTTTGACACTCTTGCCGACTCCCTCGCGCACATCGACATTGACCGAACAACCGACTATATTAACAGACAGCCACGAAACCTCAGGCAGAGCGGACATTGCCTCCTCGGCGACCGTGTGCGTGTCGAGCTGCTTTTTTCTCATTCCCGGATAGACGCCGAAACGCTCGACCGTCTCTCTTATATCCTCTTCCGGCACTGTCTCGCAGCCCGTCACATTGACAGTCCATATGCGCCCGGAGAGCGCCGCCGTTATCAATATAAAGCACACCGCGCCGACCGCAAGCCCCGCATGGACGCGGTTTTTTGACAGCAGAAAAGGCAGTCCGCTCTTCTTGACTATTTTCATGCGCATGCCCGCTTTTTTGGCGCAGGGGCGCATCATGCGGTAGCCCTCGGGCGTCGTACGCGCGAAAACGACGCCGTTTGTGCAGCAGACATCCCAATACGGAATATTCCCGCGCGAGCATAGATTCAGAAAGCGTTCCGGGAATCCCCCGCTCGCTTTCATGCAGACATAGCCGCGCAGAAAATTAAATACATCAGAAATATTCCCGCCCCCTATTTGCAGAATTCCATGCTCATTATTTCCCCGTGTATGACCGCCTGACCGAGGTCGAAAACATCTATGCTGAGCCCTTTGCCGCAGAAAATTATCTCTTCTTTGCCGGCGCTCAGGCGTATCCGCTCGCCGTCATATTCGAGCACGCCGTAGAGTCCGTCTATGCTCGCCTCGCGCCTGCCGAAAAATTCGACATGCACCTGCGAATATTTTCTCGACGAGTCGAGCGCGTTTATCTTTTTTATCATGTCCGCCGCCGAGCGCATCTTCCCGCTCTCCCTGCGTTTTGGCATGTGCATCCCTCTTTTCCCAAATAATGTATGCTCCCCCGGCAATAAAAAGAACGCAGGGTGAATATCAATATGACTGAGGGGTGATGACATGAGAGAGTATTTTAAAAAGGCTCTGCGCCGTCTGCCGCTTTTGGCGGCGACTTTATCGGCAGCCGCGCTCATTGTCGCCATGCCGTCGGTCAGCGCGGCAGGAGTAAAAAAAGGACTTCTTATCTGCGCTTCGAGCGCCGTGCCGTCGCTCTATCCGTTCTGCGTGCTCTCCGCTTTTTTCGTGCGCTCGGGGCTGTGCGGCTATCTCGGAAAATTTCTCCAAAAGCCCGTGCGGGTTCTTTTCGCCCTGCCCGGGAGCGCGGGCGCGGCGGCGTGCATGAGCTTTGTCGCGGGCTACCCCGTCGGCGCGGGAATGACTGCCGCGCTATTTTCCGACGGGCGCATCTCGCAGAGCGACGCGCAGAGAATGACCCTGTTCTGCGTCAACGCGGGTCCGGCGTTTGTTATCGGCGGAGTCGGCGCGGGGATGCTCGGAAGCGTTCGGGCGGGAGTCATAATTTTTGTGTCACTCACCCTCGCGAGTCTCGCGCTCGGCGTGCTGACGCGGTTCATCCCGCATAATGAGACAGATGCGCACACCGCCCCGGCTATTTCCGGTCTGCCGCTCTCCCGCGCGCTGACAGAGGCGGTCGCCGAGGGGACGAAAAATATGATCTCAATATGCGCGTGGATAGTCATGTTCGCCTGCGCCGCCCAATATATTCCCCTGCTGCGCCTGCCTGACTGGGCAAGTTTGCTTCTAAGCTGCACGCTCGAAGTCACCGGCGGATGCGCCTCGGCAGCCGGGGTGTTCAATATTCCCGCCATAGCGGCGGTGCTCGGCTGGGGCGGAGTTAGCGTACACTGCCAGATAATGCGGCACATAAAGACCTGCGGGACGCCGCTGCCGTATTTTTTCTGCGCGCGCCTTGTCTGCGCCGCTCTCGCCGCGCTGTTCTGCGAGGGACTGCTTCGCCTGTTCCCGTGTCCCGTAAACACCGTTTCGCTGGGTTCGGTAGGCGCTCCGCAGATGTTCTCTTTCTCCGCGCCCGCCGCGTTTGCGATGCTTTTAAGCGGCGCGATGCTGATATTGGAGCTTGATACAAGCGAAAAAAAGTGTTAGAATAATAAAAAAAAGCATTTAGGATGATAATTTTGAAAAGTAAGCTGCTCAACAAAAAGAGCATACCCCCGGCGTGCGAATACTGCTCAAGAGGCAGCGGCGCACCGGACGGCAAGACAGTGCTGTGCCCGAAAAAGGGCGTCATGCAGAAGGATTCAAGCTGTTCCGCGTTCCGCTACGACCCGCTCAAGCGCAAGCCGAAGCAGCCCGTTGACCTGCCGCAGTTTGACGCGAGCGATTTTGAGCTTTAATCAAGCCGTTTTTTGTTCTCCGCTTATTGATTTAACGGCGGGAATAATGTAAAATAATAGCATCATTAAACAAAGGGTGATAGAAATGTCAATCAAGCACATGTACTACAGGCTTTATCAAGGCGTTTTCAGGGTCGCCGTCAACTTCCTTGACTGGACTCCGCCCAAGATAATCTCCGGCCCCGGCTCCGTCAAGAAGCTGCCGCAGGTCATCAAGGAGAAAGGTCTGTCGAAGATGATGATCGTCACCGACAAGGGTCTTACCGGACTCAACCTGCTCGACGGCCTCTATGAGGGTCTCAAGGCAGACGGTATCGATTATGTCGTCTATGACAAGACTCAGCCGAACCCCTCGATAGACAATATCGAAGAAGTCCGCAAGCTCTATCTTGACAACGGCTGCCAGGGCTTCATCGCTTTCGGCGGCGGTTCTCCGATGGACTGCGCCAAGGCTGCGGCCGCAAGAGTCGTATGCCCCAACAAGACCGTTCAGAAGATGCGCGGTCAGCTCAAGATTCGCAAGAAGCTGCCCCCGTTCTTTGCAGTTCCCACCACCGCCGGCACCGGCTCCGAGACAACTCTCGCCGCTGTTGTTACCGACACCAAGACACACGAGAAATATGCGCTCAACGATCCCGTGCTCCGTCCGAAGTACGCAGTTCTCGATCCCGAGCTCACCGTCGGTCTTCCGCCCCACATCACTTCGACCACAGGTATGGACGCACTGACCCACGCGGTTGAAGCCTACATAGGCCACTCCAACACCAAGGACACCTCCGAGAAGGCAGAGGTCGCCACAAAGCTCATCTTCGAGAACCTCGAAGAGGCTTACAAGAACGGCAAGGATCTCCACGCAAGAGAGCAGATGCTCCTCGCCTCGCACTATGCGGGCATCGCGTTCACGAGAGCTTATGTCGGCAACGTCCACGCTATAGCCCATAACCTCGGCGGATTCTACGGCGTACCGCACGGACTTGCTAACGCCATTATCCTGCCCTATGTCCTCGACTTCTACGGCGAGACCGCCTATGAGCGCCTTGCAAGACTCTGCGAGTGCGCAGGCGTCGCGAAAGCCGGTCAGACCGACGAGCAGAAGGCTCTCGACTTCATTCAGGCTATCAGAGACATGAACGCCAGAATGAACATTCCCGACAAGATCGACAAGATCCAGGAGAAGGACATCGAGACCATCGCAAAGCGCGCATGCAAAGAGGCAAATCCCCTCTACCCCGTGCCGAGAATCATGGATCTCGACGACTGCATAGCTATAATCCATCGCCTCATGCCGTAACAGAACAACACAACGAGCCGGAAGAAAATCTTCCGGCTCGTTTTTTATGCAATATAAAAAGGGTTGAGCGCATTTGCTCAGCCCTTCAGTCTGTCGAAAAGTCTGTAATACACGGTCTCAGGGCTCCCCTGTGTAAGGGGAGCTGTCACGGCGAAGCAGTGACTGAGGGGTTGTTGCGTAAAAGTTCAAAATACCCGGCAACTTTGGAAAATTGCAGCTTATTCAAAACAATCCCTCCCTTTACACAAAGGAGGGATTGTTTCCTGCGAAGTCAAAAAATGGGTTTATCGATAAATTAAGGGCTGAGCGCGTTTGCTCAGCCCTTTTATGTTATTCGGCTTTTTCTTTATCTTTTTCCTTTTCCTCGCGGCGCTCGGCGAACCAGCCGCCCTTCTCGCGCTTTGAGTCGTCCTCCGCGTCCTCTTTTTCCTCTTCGACGGGGAGAATCTCAATCTTGACCTTTCCGATTCTTCTGTCCTCAACATTGAGAACGGTGAAGCGCAGGTTCTTATATTCGACAACATTCATCTCGCCGTCCTGCGGGAGATAGCCGAGCCTGCTGATAATAAAGCCGCCGACTGTGTCGTAATCGCCCTCGGGGAGGGAGACATGGAACACCTCGTCAAGCTCGTCGATATAGGTCACGCCGTCAACGGTGAAAGTGGTGTCGTCGATCTTCGAAATCTCTTCCTCTTCGTCGTCATATTCATCCTGAATATTGCCGACTATAGATTCGAGCACATCTTCGAGCGTCACTATCCCCGCCGTGCCGCCGAACTCGTCAACGACTATCGCCATCTGCGTGTGCTTGTCGGTCATCTGTTTGAACAGATCGCCGCAGGGCATCGATTCGGGGACGAAAACGGGCTCGCGGATAATATCGCGCAGAGTCACATCCTCCGGCAGGTCGGTGCCGATATACTTGAGCAAATCTTTGACATAAGCTATGCCGACTATATTGTCGGGATCGTCGTCGTAAACGGGGATTCTCGAATAGCCGTTGTCCATCGAGAGCGAGACTATTTCGCTCAGAGGATCGCTTATCTCAGCCGCCGTCATATCGGTGCGGTGGGTCATTATATCTCCGGCGTCGAGGTCATCGAACTCGAAGATGTTGTTTATCATCTCTTTCTGCGAGTCCTCTATAACGCCCTTTTCTCCGCCGACATCGACCATCATGCGTATCTCCTCTTCGGTCACGGGCTCCTCCGAAGCGTTCGGATCGTAGCCCAGCAGACGGACGAGACCGTTGGTCGACAGGGAGAGTATTTTTACGAAAGGCTTGGTTATTTTCTTGAAGCCGAGCAGTATTCCGACGACCTTGAACGAGACCTTTTCGGGCACCTGCATGGCTATTCTCTTGGGCGCAAGCTCGCCCAGGACAAGAGAGAAATACGAGGTTATGAGCGTAATGACAACGACGGAGAAGCCGTTGATAACGCCTGCGGGGATTCCGCTCAGGACAGATATTTTTCCGATAGCTCCGGAGAGCATATCAACGAATGTCTGCGATGCGGATGCTGAGGTCAGGAAGCCTGCGAGGGTAACGCCGATCTGAATGGTTGAAAGAAATCCGCTCGAATCCGCGGTGAGCTTCAAAACCTGCTTTGCTTTTTTGTTGCCTTCCTCGGCCATTTTCGCGATCTTCGTATCGTTGAGGGAGATTATCGCGATCTCGCTCATCGCAAAGAAAGCATTGAGAAGAATAAGTACGAACAGCAAAATTATCTGAAAAATAAGATTGCCGGGGTCGGGGTCATCCATGAATGGATTAGCTCCTTTCGGTTTAAATATTATTCACCGTCGGCATATACGCCGAGATGTTAAGTTTTATTATACACATAAACATATTCTCTGTCAAATATTCAAACTCCGCCTCATTCAAAGCGGGAGCGCGTGAGAGCACCGCGCGCGGATGCGAAGGGCAGGGAAAGACAAATTCAGTTGTTTTCGGCGAAAATCACGGAAAATCGAAGCTTTTGTGTCCGTTCGGAGCCGCGGTCAAATCAGATTTGACGGGATATAACTGTTCATTCTGTCTATCGGAAACGGTCTGGGATACATACAGATTATCCCGCCGAAGCCAGTCTCCACCGAGGTCTTATCAAGGACATTATATTTCCTGATTTCTTTCTTATCCGGGTTTGCCGATTTCTTTATTTCAAGCGGGTGTATTCTTCCGTTCTCCTCGACGAAAACATCGATTTCCTTGGCGTTGTTGTCGCGATAAAAAGACAAAAGTGCGGGAGTCTGCGAATAAGCATAGTTTTTGACGAGCTCCATGACGACATAATTTTCAAAAAAATGTCCTCCCGCCGCACCGTCGCGCAGCGAATCCCTCGTCAGCCACCTTGTGAGATACGCGCACAGACCCGTATCGCAGAAATACAGCTTCGGCGTTTTGCAAAGCCGCTGGAGGTCGTTGTTTGAATACGGCTCAAGCCGATACACGATATCCATATCCTCCAGAATATCGAGCCACTTTCTCGCAGTCTGCACCGATATTCCGACCGTGTCCGAAAGCGTCTTGTAGTTGACAAGATTGCCGACAAGCGCGGCGCAGGCACGCAGGAATTTTTTGAACGCCGCCGTATCTTTTATTCCCTCGTCATTGACCGCGTCGGCGATGAGATAGTTGTCTATATATGACTGATAATAGACCTGCATCTGCTCTGCGGTCGCATCCATAACATCGGCATATCCGCCGCGCCATATGTGTTCAAAAACATTTTCAATGTCGTTTTCGGGCATTTTCTTTGCCCGCGCAAGCAGTGAATCCATAGAAAAATCCAGCTCTTCGGGATAAAGAAAGCCTGCCTTTTCCCTCTGCGAGAGCGGATAAAGCTTGAGTATTCCGAGTCTGCCGGCAAGAGTCTCCTGCGATTTTTCCATAAGCCTGGTTCGCTGCGAACCGGTCAGCCAGAAGCGTCCGCGCTCTTCGTTCTCGTCGCACATAATTTTAATGCGTTCGAGCAGCTGCGGCGCTTTCTGTATTTCGTCAATGAGTATCGGCGGCTTGTAGGTCTGAAAGAACAGAACCGGGTCATTTATTGCCAGCTCCCTTGCGAAATCATCGTCCATTGTAACGACCGTCCGCTCCTGCTCTTTTGCAAGTCTTTTGAGCATGGTTGATTTCCCGACCTGTCTCGCGCCGACGACGAGAACGGCCTTGAAAAACGAGTCCATTCTCATGAATTTTTTCTCAAGTTCCCTGTGAATATATTCCATATTTACCACCGTTTTTTAAGATAATCATAAAGTACAGTTATATATTATCTTAATTTTTATGTGCTGTCAAGTGTCAAAAAATTTCTTTTAAGTTCATTTTTAACAGTAGCGAAAAGCGCTATTCACGCGCAAAAATTTTTCTCTGTGCCTTATTTGGGGTATTATATTACGTTATATAGGCATAGTATGTGAACTTTGACAAATTTCAGAAAGGGCGAAACAAATATTTTCTATTATTTTAGTTTATTTATCTGTTTACATTGAAGCTCAAAAATGTTACTATATTCGTGGTGTCATTTGACCAATGCCATACGTTCAAACGTTTATTAAAATAGGGAGGAACATAGAATGGCAAGAATAGCAAAGAGCATGGACGGCAACAATGCTGCTGCATATGTGTCGTACGCGTTCACAGAGGTTGCCGGTATCTACCCGATAACCCCTTCGAGCCCCATGGCTGACTATGTTGATCAGTGGTCGGCAAAGGGCATGAAAAACATTTTCGGCACGACCGTCAAGGTCGCCGAGATGCAGTCCGAAGCAGGCGCTGCCGGAACCGTTCACGGTTCTCTGGCCGCAGGTGCTCTCACAACCACCTACACCGCTTCTCAGGGTCTGCTCCTCATGATCCCCAATATGTATAAGATCGCAGGCGAGCTGCTTCCCGCAGTTTTCCACGTATCCGCAAGATGCGTCGCTTCTCACGCTCTTAACATCTTCGGCGATCATTCCGACGTCTATGCATGTCGTCAGACCGGTTTCGCAATGCTTGCAGAAACCAACCCGCAGGAGGTCATGGACCTCGGCGCTGTTGCGCACCTCGCTGCAATCAAGGGACGCGTTCCCTTCATCAACTTCTTCGACGGCTTCCGTACCTCTCACGAGATACAGAAGATCCAGGTCTGGGATTACGAAGACCTCAAGGAGATGTGCGACATGGACGCTGTTGAGGCGTTCAGAAAGCGCGCTCTCAACCCCGAGCGTCCCGTAATGCGCGGCTCTCACGAGAACGGTGATATCTTCTTCCAGCACCGTGAGGCCTGCAACAAGTATTATGACGCTATCCCCGGCATCGTCGAGGAGTATATGGACAAGGTCAACGCCAAGCTCGGCACTGACTACAAGCCCTTCAACTACTACGGTGCTCCCGACGCTGACAGAGTCATCGTCGCTATGGGCTCCATCTGCGACGTTGCAGAGGAAGTTATCGACTACCTCACCGCCAAGGGCGAGAAGGTCGGTCTTGTCAAGGTTCGTCTTTACAGACCCTTCTCCGCTGACAGACTTGTCGCAGCTATCCCCGCAACCGCCAAGAAGATCGCTGTTCTCGACAGAACAAAGGAGCCCGGCGCTCTCGGCGAGCCCCTCTATCTTGACGTTGTTACCGCTCTTGCTACAAAGGGCGTGACCGCAAAGGTCTGCGGCGGCCGTTACGGCCTCGGTTCCAAGGACACTCCGCCTTCAAGCGTGTTCGCTGTTTATGACGAGCTCAAGAAGGACGAGCCCAAGAACCAGTTCACTATCGGCATCAACGATGATGTTACCCACCTGTCCCTCGAGGAGAAGGAAGCTCCCAACACCGCAGCTCCCGGCACCATCGAGTGCAAGTTCTGGGGTCTCGGCGGCGACGGCACAGTCGGCGCGAACAAGGACTCCATCAAGATCATCGGCGACCACACCGACAAGTACATCCAGGCTTACTTCCAGTATGACTCGAAGAAGACGGGCGGTATCACCATCTCCCACCTTCGTTTCGGCGACAACCCGATAAAGAGCCCCTACTATATCAACAAGGCTGACTTCGTTGCCTGCCACAACCCCTCCTATGTCGAGAAGGGCTACAAGATGGTCAACGATGTTAAGCCCGGCGGCGTTTTCCTCATCAACTGCCAGTGGGACGCTGATGAGCTCAACGAGAAGATGCCCGCAGAGGCTAAGCGCTACATAGCCAAGAACAACATTCAGCTCTACACCGTCAACGCTATCGATATCGCGGCAAAGATCGGTCTGGGCAAGCGCACCAACACCGTTCTTCAGTCCGCATTCTTCTCCCTTGCCAAGATTCTTCCCGAGGAAGAGGCTATCGGCTACATGAAGGAGAAGGCCCAGAAGTTCATGAAGAAGGGCAAAGAGATAGTCGAGATGAACGAGAAGGCTATCGACGCCGGCGCTACCGCATACGTCAAGATCGACGTTCCCGCGGACTGGGCTGACGCTGTTGACGCTCCCAAGGCTGTCAGCGAGAACGGCCCCGAGAAGCTCGTCAAGATGGTCGACTCCATCATGAGACCTGTCGGCCTTATGAACGGCGATTCTCTCCCGGTTTCCGTCTTTGTTGATCACGCAGACGGCACATTCGAGCAGGGCGCATCCGCCTATGAGAAGCGCGGCGTCGCGGTCATGGTTCCCGAGTGGAACGCAGAGACCTGCGCACAGTGCAACCAGTGCTCCTTCGTCTGCCCGCACGCAACTATCCGCCCGTACCTTCTGACCGAAGAAGAGGCTGCCAACGCTCCTGAGGGCGCAGCTATCGTCGACAAGAAGGCAGGCAAGGGCAAGGGCGTCTACAAGTACTCCCTCGCTGTTTCTCCCCTCGACTGCATGGGCTGCGGCGTCTGCGTAGGCGTCTGCCCGACCAATTCGCTCAAGATGGTCTCCCGTGAGAGCCAGGATGCGAAGCAGTCCGTATTCGATTACATGGTCGCAAACGTCTCCGTCAAGGATGAGGTTGCAGACGGCACCGTTATCGGCAGCCAGTACAAGACTCCGCTGCTCGAGTTCTCCGGTTCCTGCGCAGGCTGCGCCGAGACCGCTTATGCCCGTCTGATAACCCAGCTGTTCGGCGATAAGATGTATATCTCCAACGCCACCGGCTGCTCGTCCATCTGGGGCGGTCCCGCTGCGACTTCCCCCTACACCACCAACAAGGCCGGCCACGGTCCCGCATGGGCTAACTCCCTGTTCGAGGACAACGCCGAGCACGGCTTCGGTATGCTCCTCGGTCAGAATGCTGTCCGCAACAGACTGATCGCAAAGGTCGAGGCTATCGCTGAGTCCGACAAGGCTTCCGACGAGGTCAAGGCTGCTGCTAAGGCATTCCTTGACACGAAGGACGATGTCAAGACCAACGGCGCTGCTGCCGACGCACTTGTCGACGCTATCAAGGATATCGACTGCGCAGACTGCAAGGATATCGTTGAGAACAAGGAGTTCCTCTCCAAGAAGAGCGTCTGGATCTTCGGCGGCGACGGCTGGGCATACGATATCGGTTTCGGCGGCGTTGATCACGTCCTTGCCTCCGGCGAGAACGTCAACATCATGGTCTTCGATACCGAGGTCTATTCCAACACCGGCGGACAGGCTTCCAAGGCATCTCAGATCGGTCAGGTCGCTCAGTTCGCGGCTGCCGGTAAGTCGATAGCCAAGAAGAGCCTTGCCGAGATAGCAATGAGCTACGGCTATGTCTATGTTGCCCAGATCGCTATGGGCGCTAACATGAACCAGACGATAAAGGCAATCGAAGAGGCTGAGGCTTATCCGGGCCCGTCGATCGTCATCGCCTACGCTCCCTGCGAGATGCACTCCATCAAGGGCGGCATGGTCAACTGCCAGAAGGAAATGAAGAGAGCTGTTGAGTGCGGCTACTGGAACATGTTCCGCTTCAACCCGATGCTCAAGGCAGAGGGCAAGAACCCCTTCACCATCGACAGCAAGCAGCCTGTCACCGAAGAGTATCGCAACTTCCTGCTCAACGAGGCTCGTTATTCCTCGCTGACCCGCTCGTTCCCCGAGCGCGCAGAGAAGCTGTTCAGCGAAGCTGAAGTCAAGAGCGTCGAGAGATATGAGCACCTGCTCAGACTCAAGGACCTCTATGCACCGAAGGCTGACTGAGTTCTCAGTTAAAATTAAGAACCCCCCGTACAGGAGAAATCCTGTACGGGGGTTCCGTTTATGTAGTTGTTTTTTGTCAGCCAATTATAGTCGCATAGTCCAACATAAAGAAATCTATTCCCTCATAATCTGACACCGACATAATTCCTTTAATTTTTATTTTATCTCCCGTTTTATAATTTAATATTTTTTCTTTATCTTTGTCATTTTTTATTGTCGCACTAACTATGTATTCAATTAAATATGTATCAATTCCTTTATCCATATACACAATAACATCTTTATTTTCATCGTCTGTTTCGGCTATTCCTGTGATTGTTCCTTCCCATTCTACCACTTGCTCATCATAGTTCTTTTTGAACAAAACTGTGTTGTCATAAAATTCAGATATAATTTTATTTGTTTTTAGTGACTTTTTTGTTGACGACTTTTTAACATAAACATTCGAGTCTGCTTCCGTAGTTGTCTCAATTTCAATTGAATCGCTCGGATTTACTTTTGAAGTAATAAATCCAAAAATTGCAATCAACAAAACAACCACTAAAATCCAAAACCAAACTCTTTTATATATCGGTTTCTTGTTTTTTGCCCCACACGAAGGACAGCGTTTTGCGCTCGACGCTATATCACCTCCGCAGCTTTTACACTTCGTCATTTTACTCATATTTTCTTCTCCTTTATGTTTTTATTTCATTTTATCAAAGCTTTTGACTACTGTCAAGCAACATTTACACACTTTCAGCAAGTTTATGTGTATTAAAAGAAAGCATACAATATAATCATATCAATGATTGGAGTATGCTATGGACAAGACATATTCGGAAAAGTACCGCAAATTGGGGCAGAATATAGCCTATTACCGCAAGGACAGGGGCTATACTCAAATGCAGCTTGCCGAGCTGCTCGATATTGACCGCAGCCACATGAGTGCGATTGAGATAGCAAACCGCGGTGTCTCGCTCGATATCGTTTTCAAAATATGCGATATACTTAACCTGTCCGAAAAGGAACTGTTTGATTTCAGATAAAATATAAAATACAGAAACCGGGACTGCCGCGCTCCAAAAGAGTGCGGCGGTTTTTTGTTCAATTCGTCGGTTTATTTATGCTCGGCGGTGTGATATAATTAGATATATTCCAAGCCGCAAATCCATTGCGGGGACGAATATCAGACAAAAATGCTCCGGCAGCATCGGAGACGCACAGAGAATAAAGCGGGTAATTATTTTGGATAAAGCGAAAAAGAAAAGAATAATAGTTTATGTCTCGACGATAATTTTGTCGATAGTCTATCTGTTCACAGCATACAAAATTGCCATAGGCGACGGCGTTTTCGGCGACAAGGAGGACGTTGTCTCCGTGCGCGCAAAGGTACTGCGCATCACGGACGAACAAGAAACCGTCAGCGAAGAAGAAAGCGGCGGAAAAATCAGCATGCAGTACATATTCTTTGAGGCGAAAGCAACCTCCGGCAAAGTGCGCGGCAAGACCCTCTACGCCGTTCAGGAGAAGGATATGCTCTACGGTCTGCCCCAGCCCGAGGTCGAGGTCGGTGACAATGTCATTCTCGTCTATGACCCGAACGACGAGGGCACGGCGGACTACTATCTCTCCGACTTCTCGCGAATAACACCGCTCGTGATGCTCTGCGCGTTTTTCTTCCTGCTGATACTGATTTTCGGGCACAAGAAGGGACTCGATACGATAATATCGCTCGTGTTCACCTGTCTTGCAGTGTTCATTAATCTGATCCCTGCGATACTCAACGGACAGAATATCTACATTTGGTCGATAGTCACCTGCGTTTATATCACGGTCATGACGCTCGTTCTGATTGAGGGCTTGAATGTCAAGTGCTTTGCCGCGGGAGTTGGATGCGTGGGCGGCGTGCTCGTCGCGGGCGCACTCGAACTGCTGCTGCGCGATCAGATAAAAATGTCCGGCGTGCTCGACTCGGAGTGGCTGTATCTCTACAATCTCCGCAAGGACAACCCGATTGACCTCAAGGCGATAATCTTCGCGATGATAATCGTCGGCGCGGTCGGCGCGGTGATGGATGTTGCGATGTCGATAGCCTCGTCGCTGTGCGAGATAAACGAAAAATCGCCCGATCTCCCGGCGCGTGAGCTGCTGAAATCCGGGCTCACCATCGGGCGCGACATAATGGGCACGATGGCGAACACGCTCGTGCTCGCCTATATCGGCTCGGCGCTCTGCTGCATGCTTCTCATGGTCACTTACAGCAGCAATGTCAGCCAGATACTCAACCGCGAGCAGATCGCCGTTGAAATTCTTCAGGCGCTCGCCGGCTCGATAGGTATTCTCGCCGCCCTGCCGCTGACCGCGATAACAAGCGTGCTCTGTCTCAAGCCCCTGAACCGCATTAAACGAAGCGTTCATTGAACAAATTATCAGCCGTTCATTCTTGCAGGGCGTGGTTATTAAGAGCCCGATTGTCAAGACTGCACGTGTTGCCCAATTGCACTTTTGCAAAGTTTGAAGTTATCGGCAAGTGTTCAACGACTCTATAACCGATACTGCCACCCAAAAATTGCATACCACTAAAACGACAAAAGCGGCCGTGCATCTGCACAGCCGCTCATTTTTTCTATCAGACCTCGGGGATCTCGAGCTCTATCTCATGGCCTATCTGAGCGGAACGGTAGAGTCCGTCGAGTATGGCCTGATTGTAGATAGCCTGGCTCGTCGGGACGGGTGCTTCGCCTCCCTCTTTGACAGCGTCGAGGAACTTTCTGACCTTCCAGTAGAACACGCCCTCCTCCGGCTCGGGGAGCATCGGAACGACAGTCTCGACCTGAGCGTCGCCGATGTTTCTGTATATCTTCAGCGGAGCATCAATGCTGCCCCAGTGACCCGACGACGGGATCTTCAGTCCGGCCTTTGTTCCGAGAACGACCGTGTCGCCCATGGTGTCGACGTTCATAGCCCACGCAGTCTTGAAGTCGATAGTCAGACCGCCCTCGAGGCGGACAAAACCCGCCGCGAAATCGTCGACGCCGAAAACATCCTTGTATTTGTAGTCGTCCGCCTTGCCGAAATAATCGGAGAGGAAGCCCGTGACGGTCAGCGGCTTGGGATAGCCCATGCCGTTCAAAACCATGTCGAGCGCATAGCAGCCGATGTCGCCGAGCGCACCGATGCCGCCGGTCTCTTTCTCGATAAAGGTCGTGCCGAACGGGGTCGGGATGCCTCTGCGTCTGCCGCCGCCTATCTGGATATGATAGACCTTGCCGAGCTCGCCGGACTCGATTATGTATTTTATCATCTGCATATTCGGGTTGTAGCGCGGCTGGAAGCCGACTGAGACTATCTTGCCGTTTCTCTTCTCGGCTTTTCTTATCTCGACAGCCTCTTCAAGGGTGACGCACATGGGCTTTTCGAGCAGGACATTGACGCCGTGATCGAGTGCATAAATTGTGCACTCCGCGTGGGTCATGTTGTAGGTGCAGACGCTGACTGCGTCGAGCTCCTCGTTGTCAATGAGCTCCTTGTGCGAATGATAGACCCTGACTCCCTCGGGTGCGTTCCACTTTCTGAGGAACTCCTCCGCCTTGCCGTCGACAAGATCCGCCACGCCGACAAGCTCAACATCGGGCATCTTGAGATATTCACTGATATGGCTCTCGGCTATCCAGCCGGTGCCGATTATACCGACCTTGAGCTTCTTGCTCGTGTCGATACTGTAGTTGTCCTGATCCTTTGTGAAGAGGTTCAGGTCGTTTGCTCTTTTGTCAGACATTTTTTAACCTCGCTTATTTTTACGGGCTGCGCCCTTTTTTGCTTATATAATCTCGGCCTCCGAGAATATCATCTTGCGCTCGCCGTCAGTCAGCAGACGCGCTTCGCCCTCGCCGAGCGTGCTGTCAAGCTTCAGCGCGCCTATCGCCGTTCGGCGCAGCGCAACAACGCTGTTTTCAACGGACGCGAACATTCTCTTGACCTGATGATACTTGCCCTCGCGTATCTGAACGCGCACCGTGGGCGGCTCATCGCTTATCTTTCTGAGCCTCGCGGGCAGGCACTCCGTGCCGTCACCGAGCACCGCGCCCTGCCGCAGAATATCAAGCTGTTCTTCGCTGATATCGCTTTCGAGCGTCGCCTCGTAGGTCTTGTAGACATGGTGGGACGGCGAGATAAGGCGGTGGGCAAAGTCGCCGTCGTCGGTGATTATCAGAAGCCCCGTTGTGTCTTTGTCGAGCCTGCCGGCGGGAAAAAGTCCGCGCCTGCTGAGCTCGGGCGGCAGAAGATCGACGACCGTCGGGCAGTCGGGATCCTTTGCGGCGCTGAGCACGTCGGAGGGCTTGTTGAGCATGATATAGAGATATCGGCGCACGGTGACGGTCTTTCCGCTTATTTTAAGCTCGTCGGAATTTATGTCAATCTGCTCTTCGGCTGCAAATATTTTTTTGCCGTTCACCTCGACCGCTCCGCTTCTTATGAGCTGCCTTGCGCCGCTGCGCGAGAGATTCATCTGCTTTGCGACCGTTTTATCGAGCCTGTCCATGCGGCGCCCCCTTTTTCCTGCTGAAAGGATTTTACCACAAAATATAAAAATTAACAACATACAAATTAAAAATGCTGCAATATAATTGCTGTTTTGCCCTGCTGCCAAAAATATCCGCAAATTAAAAAATTCCGCTTCTAAATGTGCCGAAGCTGTCAATAATAAAACCGAACAGCAGAAATGCGCGGCATTGCCGGCAAAATCTAAAATTTTTATTGCACAACGCCGCCGACGCAGAAAAATGCAGTATAATTTTTTGAAAAAACTCTTTTCAATGGGGCAAAAAGATGATATAATTTAGTGTCGTAAAATGTATTTTATTTCATTCGATTTTTACTGCTTTTTTTGATATAAAAGCTATATAGGAGTGAACAAATTGGAAAAGTTCGTGCTCAACGGCGGCATACCCCTCAGAGGAGAGGTCAGCATAAGCGGCGCTAAAAACGCAGTCGTAGCTATTCTGCCCGCAACTATCCTCGCTCAGGATGTATGTGTTATTGAAAACATTCCTAACATCAGCGATGTTTATTATATGACAAAAATTCTCGAACAGCTCGGCGCACGCATAAAACGCCTGAGCAAGAGCACGCTCGAGATCGACACAAAGGGAGTCAACTCCTACGTCGTGTCGCACGATATGACGAAGCATCTGCGCGCTTCTTATTATTTCATCGGCGCGCTGCTCGGCAGATTCCACCGCGCGAAAGTCGCCATGCCCGGCGGCTGCAACTTCGGCGTGCGCCCGATCGACCGCCACATCAAGGGCTTTGAGCTGCTCGGCTCAACAGTCACGATAGGCGAAAATGCGATAATCGACGCCGCCGCCGAGAGGCTTGAAGGCAGCTCCGTTTATTTCGACGAGGCTTCTGTCGGCGCGACGGTCAATGTTATCCTCGCCGCAGTCAAGGCGAAAGGGCTGACCGTTATTGAAAACGCCGCAAAAGAGCCGCACATAGTTGACCTCGCGAACTTCCTCAACTCCATGGGCGCGGACATTCGCGGAGCAGGTACGGATACAATTAAAATCCGCGGAGTCGAGCACATGCACGGCTGCAACTATTCGATAATCCCCGACCAGATCGAGGCTGGCACATATATGGTCGCCGCCGCCGCAACGGACGGAAATGTTCTTATCAAGAATGTTATTCCGAAGCATCTTGAATCCATCTCCGCCAAGCTTATAGAGTGCGGCATCGATGTTATAGAAAATGACGACAGCATCAGAGTCTGCGCGAACGGCAGACCCGGCAAATGCACGATAAAGGCTATGCCCTATCCCGGCTTCCCGACCGATATGCAGCCGCAGATGACCGCTCTTCTGAGCATCGCGGACGGCACGAGCTTCGTTTCCGAGGGAGTTTGGGATAACCGCTTCCGCTATGTCGAGCAGCTGACCCGCATGGGCGCTTCGATAAAGGTCGAGGGCAAGATGGCTGTTATCGAGGGTGTCGAGCAGCTCAAAGGTGCACCCGTCAGAGCAGACGACCTGCGCGCGGGCGCGGCGATGATAATCGCCGGACTCATCGCCAAGGGCACGACCGAGATTGAAGAAATTTCGCACATCGACCGCGGATATGAGAACATCGTTGAAAAGCTCACCGGGCTCGGCGCGGACATTCGCCGCGTTGACAGACCCGAACCCGATGACATTTCAAGAGCAGTCTAAAAATATAAATGCAAGAATCCTGCATCGGTCATGCCGGCGCAGGATTTTTTAAAGGAGAAAAATATGGCAAAATTCTGTCCGCTCTTCTCTTCGAGCAGCGGCAACTGCATATACATAGGCACTTCCGACGGCGGCATACTCATCGACGCGGGAGTCAGCGCGAAAAGAATAACCGGCGCACTCGAAAATATCGGCGTATCGCCGGACAGCATCAGCGCGATTTTCATCACCCACGAGCACTCAGACCATATAAACGGGCTGCGGGTCTTTGCAGGCAGCAGAAATATTGATGTCTATGCGTCGGCGGGCACGCTCAGGGCGCTCGACTCCATAGGCATACTCAACGGCAAGTTCACCGCGCGCGAGATAAGCGAAAACGGCGCGGAGGCGGCGGGGATATATGTGAAGCCCTTTGCAACGCCGCATGACGCCGCGCAGAGCTGCGGCTACACGGCGGTCACGCCGGACGGCAGGCGTATATCTATAGCGACCGACCTCGGTCATGTGACCGACACAGTGATGAACGCGATTTACGGCAGCGACCTCGTAATGCTTGAATCAAACCACGAGATAGACCTGCTCAGACGCGGACCATACCCCTATCCGCTCAAGCAGCGCATACTCTCGGACATAGGGCATCTTTCAAACACGGCGTGCTCCGACGCGGCGGTGAAACTCCTCGACTCTGGCACGGTGCGGTTCATGCTCGGGCATCTGAGCAAGCAGAACAACACGCCCGACCTCGCGTATGAGACGACCCACTCGGCGTTCACCATCCACGGCGCAAAGGCGGGCAGCGACTATCTGCTCGGCGTCGCGGGCGACAACGGAAAAGCGATAAGCTTTTAAACGGAGGGTAAGATGTACAATATAGATATTATATGCGTCGGCAAGCTCAAGGAGGACTACCTGCGAGGCGCATGCGCCGAATATTCAAAGCGGCTCTCGGCGTTCTGCAAGCTGAAAATAACGGAGCTGACCCCCGCACGTATCCCGGACGACCCGTCGAAGGCGCAGATAGACTCGGCTCTCGCGGACGAGGGAAAGCGCATTCTGCAGCTCATTCACCAGTCGGCGCGCGTTTACGCGATGTGCATTGAGGGCAAGCAGCTCTCTTCCGAGGAGCTCAGCCGCGACATTGAGCAGGCGGCGGTCGGCGGGAGCGGAAACCTTGTTTTTATTATCGGCGGCTCGCACGGGCTGACTGACGAGGTCAAACGCCGCGCGAACTTCAAGCTCTCGATGTCGAAAATGACATTCCCGCATCAGCTCGCGCGCGTGATGCTGCTCGAACAGATCTACCGCGCGTTCATGATATCAAGCGGCGGAAAATATCACAAATAAAAATGCGGAACTGCGGCAATAGTTGCAGTTCCGTTTTTGCTATATCAAAAGGCCGCCGTATCTTGTGATACAGCGGTCTTTGCTAATTTTTATATCAGAGATTAATATCTCTTTCCGCCGTGGCCGCCTCTGCCGCCGCGGTTATCTCTTCTTCCGCCGTCTCTGCCGCCGCGGTTGTCCCTTCTGGGAGCTCTGCGGGGCTCATCGGACAGGTCGTTCTCGGGAACAAGTCCCTCGACCTCGATAAGAGCGTCTCTGCGGGAGAGGTTGAGTCTGCCCTGGTCGTCTATCTCGCGAACCTTGACTATGACCTCGTCGCCGACAGCAACGACATCCTCAACACGGTCAACGTGCTTGACATCAAGATGGCTGATGTGGACAAGACCCTCTTTGCCGGGAGCGATCTCAACGAATGCGCCGAAGTCCATCAGGCGGGTAACAACTCCCTTGTAGATAGCGCCGACCTCGGGATCGTTCGCGATGGTCTCAACCATATTGAGAGCACGCTTTGCATCGTCAATGTCGATAGCGGAGATGAAGACGGTTCCGTCCTCTTCAACGTCGACCTTGCAGTTGCATTCTGCGCAGATCTTCTGGATAACCTTGCCCTGCTTGCCGATGACATCGCCGATCTTCTCGGTGTCAATCTTGGTGGTGAGCATCTTGGGAGCATACTTGGAGAGCTCTTTTCTGGGCTCGGAGATAACGGGCAGCATGACTTCATCGAGGATGTAGCAGCGTGCCTTGTAGGTCTTGTCAAGAGCCTCGCGGATGATGGCGGGGGTCAGACCGTGTATTTTAAGATCCATCTGGATAGCGGTGATACCCTTCTTGGTGCCGCCGACCTTGAAGTCCATGTCGCCGAAGAAGTCCTCAAGACCCTGGATATCGACCATGGTCATGAAGCGGTCGCCCTCGGTAACAAGTCCGCAGGAGATACCGGCAACGGGAGCCTTTATCGGCACGCCGGCAGCCATAAGCGAAAGTGTCGAGCCGCAGATGGAAGCCTGCGAAGTCGAGCCGTTGGACGAAAGAACCTCGGAGACGAGGCGCAGGCAGTACGGGAACTCCTCAACGCTCGGGATAACGGGCAGAAGAGCACGCTCTGCAAGAGCACCGTGACCGATCTCGCGGCGTCCGGGGCCTCTCGAGGGCTTGGTCTCGCCGACCGAGTACGAGGGGAAGTTGTAGTGGTGCATATAGCGCTTGGTGTCCTCGCCGTCGATGCCGTCAAGAATCTGAGAATCGCTGACGGGGCCGAGGGTGGTGACGGTCAGAACCTGAGTCTGACCTCTGGTGAACATACCAGAGCCGTGGACTCTGTCGAGCAGGTCGATTTCAGCCGCAAGCGGGCGAATCTCATCGATGCCTCTGCCGTCAACGCGCTTGCCGTCGTCAAGCAGCCAGCGGCGCACGACTAACTTCTGGGTCTTGTAAAGGCAGTCGTCGATCTTCTCTATCTCGTCGGGATAAATCTCGTCGAACTTCTCATGAACCTTCTCATAGATGGGCTTGAGGCGCTCGTCACGGATGCGCTTGTCATCGGTGTCAAGAGCGACGCGGATATCGTCGATAGCGAAATCCTTGATAGCCTCGTACATCTCGGGCGCGGGATCGTTTGAGGGGAAGTCGATCTTCTTCTTGCCGACTTCTGCCTGGATTCCCTTTATGAACTCGACGATGCGCTGGTTCTCCTTGTGGGCGAACATGATGCCGTCGAACATCTCGTCATTGGTGACTTCCTTTGCACCTGCCTCGATCATTGCGACGAGGTCGGAGGTGGAAGCGACGGTGACAGCCATGCGGCTGACTTCACGCTGAGCCTCGGTGGGGTTGATGACATACTCGCCGTCGATAAGGCCGACGCTCACGCCGGAGATCGGGCCGTCCCACGGAATCTCGGAAATGGAGAGCGCGATGGAAACGCCGAGCATGGCGGCGATTTCGGGCTGGCAGTCGGGATCGACCGACATAACGGTAGCCACGACGCTGACATCATTTCTCATGTCCTTGGGGAACAGAGGACGGATAGGTCTGTCGATAACTCTCGATGCAAGAGTTGCCTTCTCGCTCGCTCTGCCCTCACGGCGCTGGAACGAACCGGGAATCTTGCCAACGGAATAGAGCTTCTCTTCAAAATCAACTGAAAGCGGGAAGAAATCCACGCCCTCTCTCGGCTTTGCAGCCATGGTTGCGGTGCAGAGCACGTCGGTCTCGCCGTAACGGACGAGGCACGAACCGCCTGCGAGCTGAGCCATCTTGCCGACTTCAACAACGAAGGGTCTGCCGGCGATTTCAGTTTCAAACTTTTTGAAATCCTCGAACATAGTTTTACCTCTTTAGTTTTATTTCCACAGACCCCCGGACTTAGCAATAAATCCGTTCCCCGGCCTCCCGGAGCCCCGATTCACTGCTAAAACCGTTGCAGTCTGTCGATTGTAATTCAGAAAAGCAGGCAGAAATAAACTCCTGCCTGCTCGTCGTGCAATTATTTACGGATACCGAGTCTGGCAATGATCGCACGGTAGCGCTCAATGTCGACCTTCTGAAGGTATGCCAGGAGATTGCGTCTGTGACCGACCATCTTGAGAAGGCCGCGGCGCGAATGATGATCCTTCGGATGCTCCTTGAGATGCTCTGTCAGGTCGCGGATTCTCTTGGTGAGAACAGCGATCTGGACCTCCGGAGAACCGGTGTCGCCCTCATGGATAGCGTACTCCTGCATAATTGCGGTTTTTTCTGCCTGAGTCATTTTTTTCACCTCATTTTAATATTTGCTCCGAAACCCAGCAAAAGGCCGGTGAAAACCTCTTTGAGGTTTAATCCATAAGCCGAGTAGCGGACGCATACAACGGTATTATACCAGTAATCAATCGGTTTGTAAAGAATTTTTTGAAGATTTTGCGTTTTCGCCCGGTTTGATATCGGACACCGAAAACCGTTGCCTGACGGGTCGCGGCGTGATATAATTTAGAAAGAACACGGAGGTGCTTTTATGTCAAGAGGAATTGACGGAACTTTTTTTGAAATTCACCATCACAACACCGCGGAGGGCAAATACTGGAACACCGCTCTCGACTCCTTTACCGCTGAAAACTGGCGCGAAAAGGTGCGCGAGATAGCTGCGCTCAAAATGGAGTACATAGTCGTTATGGCTACTGCACTCTATGACCGCTGCTATTTCGAGTCGTCCGTTTTTCCTTTAGCGGATATCCCCTGCGCCGACCCTATCGAGGCGGTGCTCGACGAGGCGGACAAATGCGGCATAAAGGTTTTCCTCGGCAACGGCTTTTACGGCGACTGGACGAAGCCAGGAGTCAACATAACTTCCGGCGAGGTAATAGACCGCTCGTTTAAAGCCATGGATGAGCTGACGGAAAAATACGCGCATCACAGCAGCTTCTACGGCTGGTATTTCCCGGACGAGACCTGTATTATCCTGCGCTTCTCGGGCGATTTCATGAAATATGTCAATCTCTGCTCCGCCCGCTGCCATGAAATTACGCCGGACAAAAAAACGCTCATCGCGCCCTACGGCACGAATCTTACGCTCACGAACTCAAAATATATCGACGCGCTCGCCTCGCTCGATGTCGATTTCATAGCGTATCAGGACGAAATCGGCGTCAAGAAGACGCGCGTGTGGCAGAGCGAAAAAATATTTGCACGCCTGAAAAAAGCCCATGATAAAGCCGGACGCGCCGCGCTCTGGGCTGATATCGAGCTGTTCAAATTCGAGGGCATGGTGTACAAGAGCGCACTGCTCCCCGCTGATTTCAAGCGAATCGAGCGGCAGATAGCGAACGTCGCGCCGTATGCGGACAAGATAATCGGATATCAATATATCGGGCTGATGAATCCCGATGATTCCGGCTCGTTCGCCGGGCATGAAAGCTCTGCGGAGCTTTACAGGCAGTATGCGGAGTATCTGAAGAAATAATCATGCCATGTGAATGCACATTCTGAATATACGGTGATTTTATGAGCAACTTGAGATTCCGCTGTCTTGTTGACAGCGATTTCTGCGATATTGCGCCTTTCGAGCCATACATTGAAAAAGGCTCGTCGGATATGGGCTTGGATCGTGACTATGAAAAATATGATATTGGGCGATTAGTCAAAACGCCGATCTGGGCGGCGCATTCGTCGGACGACACAAATGTAAAAATAGACAGCGACGATTATTACGCCGCCGAACTCAAAAAACTCGGCGCAGACATAAAATACACCCGCTGGGACAAATACGGACACACGATGTCCGGCAAATTCTACAGAACAGAAAATTGGGCAGAGTGGTGTCTGAGTAAGAAATTGAGATAGTTGAATTGGGATTCTGCAACAAAATCCAATTTATATACCCACCCCACCAGTAAATTATAAACCGAGCCGCAACAGATTGAACTGCTGCGGCTCGGTTATTTTATCCGTTCTTTTTCAAATAATTTTTACTGCGTTCTGAGTATCTCCTCGAGCTCGTCGGCGGTGATATCGCCGCCCGCGCTCTCCTCTTTGAGCAGACCGTTGTAGCGGCCTATCCAATAGGGCATGATGAGATTGTATGAACCGTTGACGCCGATGCGGTCATCCCATCTACCCTGGCGGGCATGGAAGAAATCGGTGCCCGTGCTGCCGCGCTCATCCATTGCAACGGCATAGGGTATCGGCTTCTCGGTATTTTTATACCAGAGCATGCCGTCCTCTTCGCGGGCATCGGGGCGCGTGGTGTTGTCGATAAATATCTCACGGGAGCTGACGGGATAGCGGGAAGCCTGCCATGCGAGAACATCTTTGCAGGGTCTGCCGAATGCGTCATATTTCTCCTCGTCGGGGTACATCAGCTGATAGACGAGCGACCATTCTATATCGCGCCCGTATTTTTCGAGCCTCCACCAGCAGTCCGCGCCGCGCCTGAACTTTTCGAGCAGTATCGGATCATCCTCGAGCTGCGACATGGTGTAATAGACTATCGCCGCCATGCGCGTGTCGGAATAATTCATCGTCTTGACGACCATCGGGAACAGCGTCTCGGAGTCAAGCTCCTCGTTGTGCAAAAATTCTTTTATCTTGTTTTCATATCGCTCGTAGTGCTCGCAGGCGAGGTCGGCATAACGATAGGGCTCTTCGAGCGCGAGCTTGCGGTATTCTTTATCCCAGCGCTCGTTGCCTGTGACATGATGCGCTACTTTAAACAGCTGGAGCAGGATCATCGTGCCGAGCGGTCCGTCCTCGTAGCCCTCGCAGTCGCGGTTGAGATAATATTCCCTCGTCATGCGCGCCCATGAGGTCGGCTGACCGCCCGCGTCGGTGTGGGCATAGTCGTTGTCCGCGAAGTGGCGGGCGTGGCGCTCGGCTATCGTCGCGATTATCTCGCGGAGCTCCGGGTCGTCCTCGCCGAGTATGTCATAGGCGAGCTGCCATATCGCATAGTGTCCGGTCAGCTCATCGTTCGAGGTGTCGCATTTATAGACTATATCGTCGTCGCCCCAGTGCTTGCCGGTCGCGGGGTCAACCTCGTCCGCATAGAGGCGGCGCAGGCGCTCGGGTATTTCGAGCGAGCTATCAACGGTAAGCAGCCCGGGCAGATCGTCGCCCTTATCGCTGCTTGTAGGCACGCGCACGCTGACAAGCTTTCCGTCGGGGTCATAGACTTTTTTGAAGAAAACGCCGTCATGGAACGGTATCGGGTCGTTGACGGGGTCGGTGACATGATAGGAGCGCGCTATATAGCCCTCGACATTGCGGAAAACTATCTCAGGCACTGCGTCGCGCTCCGCCCAGTCGTCCTCATCGACGGGACCAAGCTCGGCATGGATAAAGCCTGTGGGTCCGACATCGGGAATGTTCAATTTTCCCTCTCTGCCGAGCTTGAGATAGCCTTTTGAGGCGCGGTTAGTGCCAGGCTCGTTGTAGCGGACGAACGCCGCGACCTTGCCCTTCCACGAGGGTATGTATTCAAGTAGGAGCACAGCCTCCGTCCAGCGGGTCGCAACTTTGCGCGCGTGCTCGACCTGCTCGGGAGTATATTTCGGGTCGTTCTTCATCACGCCGTAGCGGCAGATGTCGCCCATCGCGACGAGGGCAGTCCAGAGTCCGTCGTTGTCGGACTCATGGGGCACCCAGCGGTTTCTCTCAGCGCTCCAATCAGTGCCGCTGAGCATTCCGCGGCGCTGAACTATTCTCTCGTCCATGGCGGAATGGAGGTTCGCTTTATGCTCGACCGAAAGCATACGCATTTCAATATGCGACACTCCGCTTTCGGTCAGCACCCATACGCCGTCTTTGCCGTCCGGTTCAACAGCTTTGACATTATTATCAAACATGCAGGCGTTGGCTCTGAAGCATTGCACGCGGTCGAGTTCATCTTTTTCGCTCTCGTCCACGCGCCAAAGTCCCTCGTTTGTGCCTATCCACAGCACATTTTTATCGTCAACGCAAAAGCAGGTGACATCGCGGGGCGCTATGAACTTCGGCAGGCGCTGCTTCTCGCCTTCTCCGAGCTCTCTCTTAGGCAGAGCCGCAAGCTCCGCCGCCTTTTCGGGTCTGTCTTCTCTTTTGTACCGTCTTGCGACGCGCATAAGACGCGCTGAAAGTGAAGCCGGTTTTCCGTGGTAATCGTGTTTCATCGGCGTCCCTCCTGAGATAAATTTACACATTATATATTATATCAGAGGTCAGCCCTCGGAGTAAAGCTTTTTTTCCGATTCTCCGCAAAAGTATCAATCCCAAATCCATTTGGAAAAATACGTGTTTTGATAACAAATGACTCTCTCTGTCCTCTCCCCGTCAGAAAAAATATGCTGCGAGCCGAACTGCTCGACTTCGCTGAAGCCACGATTTTTCATATATTCCGCGAACAGCTCGTAGTCCGGTTGGGCGACAACTACTCTCGGAGAGCGTTGTATTTCAACATATTCCCTGTCGGCAGCCGTCAACTGCACAAATCCGTTGTCGGCAGCAAAGAAATTCGCCGTGCCGAATTTTGCGGATGATATCAGACTGCTACCGAGCAAAAAGATGATCAACAGAACTGCCGCAAATGCGAATATCACAATATGTCTTTTTCTGTTAATCTTCCCTGCAAAAGCTTTGAGCCGCTTTTCGTCATCATTTTCCGTATCCGAAACGGCAGCCTCAATAGCATCGGTGACTTTTAGCTTTTCAAACTCCGTCACTCTGCCGCCTCCTTTCATATATAAGACTGCGCTGAGCTCAAAATCTTACAAAATTTTTAAAGCGGCAATTAAATTTTTAACCGCCGCTTTTGCTTTTATTTGAAATTTAAACAATCACGCAGCTATGAAAACATATTCGTATATCACATAGGCGTGTATCATGCTGCCCGCGACCATGAATATATGAAACGGCACATGGAACCACGGGTGCTTTCTGCCGACGGCGCAGAATATCGAGCCGAAGAGATAGACCGCGCACCCAAGCACGAGAAGCAACAGCGCATGGACATTTATCTCATCAATAACCGCGAGCGAGCACGAGAGCATCACCGCGCCCGCGATTATATAGACCGCGACGCACGCGGCTTTCGTCTTTTGGAAAAAGAAAAGCTTCGCGACAAGCCCGAATATCACGCTTCCCCAGCCGAGCAGGAGCACTACGGCACAGCAGATTTTGTTGTGATTATAGAGCGTTATGAGCGAGCACGGGGTCGCAGTGCCGGCGAGCAAAATCGGTATAACAGAGTGATCAACGAGACGGGCTGTCCGCTTCACTTCGCCCTGCGGTAAGCCGTGATAAACAGCCGACGTGCTGTAGAGCAGGATAATCGAAAGTCCGTAAACTATCGCCGAAGCCATATATCTCGCGCTGCTAAACGGCGCTGCCTTTTTGATCAGCAGAATGAGCACCGCCGCGCCGAGCACTGCGCCGAGCGCGTGGGTGACGCAGTTGAGCGCATCCTGCGCCTTTGTGTATTCTATAAGCTCCACGCTGTCTTTGTTTTTCATGTTCAGACCTCCGAAGCACTGATAGATAAAGTTTACTCTCTATAGCATGATAAAGTCAACAGGGTTTTCCGCGCAAAAAAATTATCCGCCGCACAAATTGCAGCGGATAATTGAATTTTAGTCTATCAGATGCTCTTGAGCAGGTTCGGGAGTCCCTTGACAACGGCGGGGATCGCCTTGCCTATAAGGACGAGTATGCCGCGTCCCATAGGCTTCTTGTCGTTGAGGATATCGAGCAGCTGATTTGCAAGATCCTCGCTGAACACGCCCATGCTCATGGAGATGAAGTTCTTGACGGGAGTCTGGAGTGCTATCGAGCACGCCATGCCGTCCGAGCCGACGAACTTGCGCAGCAGCTTGCAGAGCTTCGCGCCGTTCTTGCCGCAGGCGGAGTCCTCAAGAGTGTTGGCAAAGGTCAGATTCGGATAGTCGTGGATCTCGCTCTCGGGAATCTCGTGGCCGAGAAGAGCCTTGAACTGATCGTCCGGGACATTCATAACATCCGCCGAATAATAAGCGGGCATGGTCTCTCTGAGATCCTTGACGGGGGCGTCAACGGTGCTCTCGACCTTTACACTGCCCTCGAGGCGGATATCGCGGCTCGATGCGCCGACGAGAATCTTATAATTATCCGTCTCAACATGCCAGTCGCCGAGATCGACATCGTAGAACGCGAACGCGCGCTTGCTGAGCTCGATTTCGACTTCTTTCTCTTCGCCAGCCTTGAGGAAGACTTTCTTGAAGCCCTTGAGCTCCTTCTCGGGACGGAAGATGGTGCTGTTTTCCTGGGCAACATAGAGCTCGGCAACCTCTGCGCCGTCTCTGTCGCCGGTGTTCTTTATCTTGAATGAAACCTTGAGAGTATCGGTATCCTTGATGCTGTCCGCAGAGACCTTGAGGTCGCTGTACTCGAAAGTGGTGTAGGACAGACCAAAGCCGAACGGGAACAGGACGTTCTTTTTTGCGGTGTCATAGTAGCGGTAGCCGATATACAGGCCTTCGCGATACTCGACAGTTGCGGTATGGCCGGGGAAGTTGTTGTAGCAGGGAGTGTCCTCGAGAGAGAACGGATATGTCTCGGCAAGCTTGCCGGAGGGGTTGACATCGCCGAAAAGAATATCGGTGACTGCGCTGCCGCTCGCCTCGCCGCCGAGGTAGCTGTTGAGCAGAGCCTTTGTCTCGCCTATCCACGGCATCTCGACAACCGCGCCGCCCGCAAGGACGACAACGATGTTCTCGGTGACTCCGCGTATGGCGCTGAGCAGGGCGACATGCTCGGGCGGGATGCGAAGATGGGTTCTGTCGAAGCCCTCAGACTCGAACTCGTCGGTAAGACCGATAAACAGAACTGCGACATCCGCTTTCTTTGCCGCCTCAACTGCATCGGCTATGTAAGTCTCGGGAGAATTTTTCTTCTCCTTCTTAGTCATCGCGTAGCCGTCGGCATAGATAACATCGATGCCCTCTTCGAACATGGTGTCATATGCGCTGTCTATCTTTATAGAATTGACAAGAGAGCTGCCGGCGCCCTGATGACGCGGCTTCTTTGCCATCTGACCAATAACTGCGACCTTTGCCTTCTTGCTCAGGGGCAGGATATTGTCGTCGTTCTTGAGAAGCACCATGCTCTCACGCGCAATCTTGCGTGCCGCCGCGTGATGCTCGCCCGCATTGTAGCTCTTGCCGTCTGCAAGAACCTCCTTTGCGCGCATGATAACATCAACAACGCCGTCGACCATCTCATCGAGGAAGTCCTCGCTGATCTCGCCGCGCTTGACTGCGTCATATATCTTTCTGTTGCCGTCGCCGTTCGAGGTGGGCATCTCGAGGTTCTGACCGGCGAGCAGACCGAGAACACGGTCGTTCTCTGCGCCCCAGTCGGTGACTATCATGCCCTCAAAGCCGAAATCATGGCGGAGGACATCGGTAAGGAGCCACTTGTTTTCTGCGCCGTAGACGCCGTTGAGGCGGTTATACATGCACATGATGGTCCAGGGCTGAGACTCCTTGACGGCTATCTCATAAGCGGTGAGATATATCTCGCGCAGAGTTCTCTCGTCAACAACTGCGCTGACGGTCATTCTGCGGGTCTCCTGGCTGTTGACCGCGTAATGCTTGAGCGAAGTGCCGATACCCTTGGACTGAACGCCGTTTATAAAAGCGGCGGACATCTTGCCGGCAAGATACGGGTCCTCCGAGAAATACTCGAAGTTTCTGCCGCACAGGGGCGAACGCTTCATGTTGGTTCCGGGTCCGAGCAGGACGGACACCTTCTCGGCTATGCACTCCTCGCCGAGGAGCTCGCCCATGCCGTAGATAAGCTCGGGATCCCATGAGCAGGCGGTAGTCGCCGCGGTAGGATAGCAAACTGCCGGAACGCCGCCGAGCAGCGCATCCATGCCTTCGCCCTTCTTATCCTTCTTCTTGGGCTCGTCCTTATCATGGGTGCCTACGCTGTTGCGTATACCGTGAGGGCCGTCGCTCCAGAGTATGGAAGGGATGCCCAGACGCTCAATAGACGCGGTGTGCCAATAGTCGCTGCCGGAGCAGAACGCGACTTTTTCTTCCAGCGTCATCTGCGAGATGAGATCTGCGTGTTTCATTAAAAAGCCTCCAATTTTCACTTGATATTTATAAAAATGAGTTAGTTTCAAATGAGTCAACGCGTGTCGAACGCACGCCATATAAAGTGATTATATCATACATCCGAATAAAAAGTAAATATAAAACGGCAAAGAACTGCGCTCATTTGATGCAAATTATCCGAAAAATAAAACTGCGGGCAACACTTTTCGGCAAAGTGTCCCGCAGTCCGATTAAAATAAAAAACTGCCATGGGATACCCACAGCAGTTTTTGTTATTCAAAGTTAAATTACTTAACCTCGACAGTTGCGCCTGCCTCTTCGAGCTTAGCCTTAGCAGCCTCAGCGTCGTCAGCAGAAACCTTCTCCTTAACAGCCTTGGGAGCGCCGTCAACGAGCTCCTTAGCTTCCTTCAGGCCAAGGCCGGTGATCTCACGGACAGCCTTGATGACGTTGATCTTAGCAGCGCCGGCAGAAGTAAGGATAACGTCGAACTCGGTCTGCTCCTCAGCAGCAGCAGCGCCGCCCTCAGCGGGAGCAGCAACAGCAACAGCAGCAGCAGCGGAAACACCGTATCTCTCCTCAACAGCGGAGACGAGCTCGGAAAGCTCGATAACGGTAAGGGTGTCAAGAGTCTCTAAAATGCTTGTAATTTTCTCGTTTGCCATTTTGAATTACCTCCAATTAGTAAGTTAGCTTTTTCTTTAAGCTTCGGCTGCCGCCTCTTCAGCGGGAACCGGGGTTGCGCCGCCCTTTTCAACAAGAGCCTGCATAGCTCTGGCGAAAGCAGCGATGGGTGCGTTGAACGCGTTGCAGACGGTAGCAAGAAGCACGTCCTTTGAAGGCAGCTTTGCAAGGCTCTCGACAGTGTCGACGCCTATGACCTTACCGTCCAGGAAGCCCTTCTTAACAGTGAAGGTCTTGCTGGTGCTCGCAAATTTGCAAAGGATGCGGGCAGCGGCGGTGTAGTCCTCCGCGCTGGTTGCGATAGCGGTTGTGCCCTCAAGAACATCATCGATATCGGAAAGCTCGGCCTTCTCGGCTGCAAGCTTGAGGATAGTGTTCTTGACGACTGCGTACTTGACGCCCGCCTCACGAAGATCCTTACGCAGCTTTGTGTCGTCCTCAACAGTGATACCCTTGTAGTCAACGATAACACCTGCGACGGAAGAGCTGAGTGTGTCTGCAAGATCGTTCACGATCTGCTTCTTCTGTTCAAGAATTTTTTCGCTTGGCATAGTTTCACCTCCGGAAATGGTGGTTGCAAAGGCAAAAGGAAAAACCCTCTTCCGCAAGCTGGGAAAAGGGTTGAATATCTGCATAATCCGCAGCTGTACTGCGCGCAGCTTCCTTTCCTCGGCAGGCGGTTTTCACCTTATGCCGGGCCTAAAGCCCGTTGCACCTGCTGTCTTTGGTTAGAACAGCTTTATTATATTAACACACGAACAGACGCATGTCAATAACTTTTTTATTCGGCAGAGCCCGCGTTGAGAACCTTAGAGGGGTTGATGCGGATGCCGGGGCCCATGGTCGAAGCAACGACGCAGGACTTGATATACTGACCCTTGGACGAAGCGGGCTTAGCCTTGACTATAGCGTCGAGCAGGGTGTTGAAGTTCTCACCGAGCTTCTCAGCGCCGAAGGAAGCCTTGCCGATGGGGCAGTGGATGATGTTGGTCTTGTCGAGACGGTACTCGATCTTACCGGCCTTAGCCTCGTTGACAGCCTTGGCGACATCGGGGGTAACCGTGCCTGCCTTGGGGCTGGGCATAAGACCTCTGGGGCCGAGAACCTTACCGAGACGGCCGACGAGACCCATCATGTTCGGAGCAGCGATAGCGACATCGAAATCCATGAAGCCCTCGCCCTGGATCTTAGCAACAAGATCCTCAGCGCCGACGATCTCAGCGCCTGCGGCGGTTGCAGCCTCAGCGTCTGCGCCCTTAGCGAAGACGGCTACACGAACCTTCTTGCCGGTGCCGTTCGGAAGAACGACAGCGCCTCTGACCTGCTGGTCAGCGTGGCGGGAGTCAACACCCAGGCGGATGTGGACTTCGACAGTCTCATCGAACTTTGCCGTTGCAGTCTTAACGGCTATGTCAAGAGCCTCGCTGGGCTCATAAAGGGCAGCTCTGTCAACAAGCTGAGCGCCCTGGTTGTATTTCTTACCGTGTTTCATTATAGTTTCCTCCCAATCGTGTGGTTAAATCGGATTCTTCCTCCCACAGGAAGCATCAATCAGCAACTGTGACGCCCATGCTGCGTGCGGTACCTGCTATCATGCTCATAGCGGTCTCGATGTTTGCAGCGGTGAGGTCGGGCATCTTCTGCTCGGCGATCTTTCTGATCTGCTCGGTAGTGATCGTTGCGACCTTTGTCTTGTTGGGAACGCCTGAACCGCTCTCGATTCCGCAAGCCTTCTTGATGAGGACCGCGGCGGGCGGAGTTTTTGTTACGAATGTGAAGGAACGATCCGCATAGACGGTGATGACGACGGGGATTATAAGACCCATGTCATTCTTCGTTCTCTCGTTGAATTCCTTTGTGAACGCCATGATGTTGACGCCGTGCTGACCGAGCGCGGGGCCGACGGGCGGAGCCGGAGTTGCCTTACCGGCGGGAATCTGCAATTTGATTAAGCCAACAACTTTCTGTGCCATGACTTGCACCTCCATAAGAATGTGGTAAATGTCGGGGAAACATCCCCTCCCACGGGAGCCGAAGCTCCGCGCGCATAAAGCGCTATAATAAGGACATAAAGTCCGTATTACCGGGATAAAAAATTACTTTTCGAGTTCGACCTGATCGAGCTCAAGCTCGACAGACGTCTCTTTTCCGAAGAACGCGGAAACGGAGACGGTAACAGTCTCGTTATCCATATCGATCTTCGTGACCGTGCCGGAGAAGCCCTCAAGGCGTTCATCCGTGATCCTCACGGTATCGCCCACCTTATATTCGACCTCAATGCTCTTCTTTTCAACGCCGAGCTTGAGAACCTCATCATCGGAGAGCGGAGTAGCCTTGCTCTCGGGGCCGACGAATCCGGTCACGCCTCTGGTATTTCTGATCACGAACCATGCGTCGTCGCTCATAGAGGGGACGTTGTTCTCGTCATAGGTAACAGCTGCCTTGACAAGCACATAGCCGGGGAAGAGCTTGCGCTCAACTTCGCGCTTTTTGTCATCCTTTATCTCGGTGACGATCTCGGTGGGGATCTGAACCTCAAGGATCTGATCCTGCATTTTACGGTTCTCGACCATTTTTTCGATATTTGTGGCGACCTTATTCTCGTAGCCGGAATAGGTGTGCACCACATACCATTTGGCATCAGCAGACATCGCGTTTTCCTCCGTTATAAGCCGAGACCCATCATGCTCAGGATCGCGGCGGCAGTTTCCTTGTTCTCGCCGGTCTTCTGGGCAAGCTCAATAAGCTTGGATACGAGGAAAGACAGACCCTGGTCGATGGCATAGATAACTACGCCGACAACAGCGACCGAAACGAGCACGACGCCGGTGTTCTTGAGAACGGTTTTCGCGCCGGGCCATGTGATCTTTTTGATCTCGCCTCTGAAGTCCTTCCAGAACTTCTTGAAGCCCTTTGCAAAACGCTGGAAGATGTTCCCGTTGGGATTCTTCGGTTTTGCGGCTTTCGCTTTGGACTTTTCAGCCTTAGCGACCTTCTGGGCAGAAGTAAGCTTAGAGTCATCGGTGCCTTTTTTGGCCTGCTTTTCAGCCTTGGCGACCTTTGCGGCGGCAGAGGTGTTCTCTTTTTTCGCCATTCTTATACCTCCCGACTTACTTTGTTTCTTTGTGGAGAGTATGCTTCCTGCAGAAACGGCAGTACTTGTTCATCTCCAGCCTGTCCGGTGTGTTCTTCTTGTTTTTAACAGTGTTGTAGTTGCGCTGCTTGCATTCCGTGCAAGCAAGAGTAATCTTTACTCTCATGACGGCACCTCCAATATCTTAGGATTTGATTAGCCTCCCTCTGAACCGGCCAAAAAATGAGGGCAGAAAAAAATAGCCCTCTCACAGAGGTATAATCAGTTTAGCACAGACACACCCGTTCGTCAAGTTTTTTCGCTCAAATCTTGAAAAAATTTATTTTTCGGCCGCCGCGAGGGCGATTTTGATATCCTCGGTGAGTATGCTGCGCATACGCACGGGGTATTTTTCGGGGTTTATCGCGCGCAGAGCCTCTGCTATCCTCTGTCTGAGTCCGGGCTTTGCAGCCGCTATGAGCGGCAGAGACTGGATGCACTGGCGGACTGTTGTCGCCTGCTCCGCGTCAACGGTTTTGAGAAGTCGGTCGATATTTCTGTCGATCTTCTTTCTCGAATCCCATGAAACATTCTTGGCTATGAGCACGAAGGCGCGGGTGCGCGCATAGGGGTTGCGGTCATCGAGAAGCTTGAAGAGCTTATCGAGATGAGCATATACCTCCTTGCCTTTGCCCGACTCCGTTTCAAGCTGGCGCATGGCCTCGCAGCCTATTGCCATGCTCATGGATCCGAGCTTCGAAATGTTCATAAGAACTGTGTCATTATCCATATTGATATCTCCCTCTTCCGCCCTTTCGGGCGCCCTTATTCCTTATATATAATAGGATTCCTGTTACGGCTGAGACGGTATATCCGGTTCAGCCGGAGCAAGACCTGCGGCAATCAGATTGGCTCGGTGCTCTTGAGCTGTTGCCGCATAGCGGTAGATCCCGTCCTCTCCGACGCAGAAATACAAATAATTTGTGTCCAGCGGGCTTATCGCGGACTTCACAGCCTCCGAGCCGGGGCTGCATATCGGTCCTGCGGGCAGTCCCGCGCACTTGAAGGTATTGTAATACTCCTCATATTTGCTGTATGTTTCCGGGTCGTCGCTCTTTATGTAGTTCTTTATGACCGAGTCGACATATCTGCCGGTCGAATTCATCTCGAGCTGCATACCCGCCTTGAGCCTGTTCTGAATGACGGACGATATCTTCGCCATCTGCGCGACATCGCCGCCGCTCTCTATTTCAACTATCGAGGCGATAGTGATTGCTTCATCGACGCTCATGTTTCTCGCCGCTATCTGACGGCGCATCGGGGTGCTCATGAAGCTCTCCATGCTGCGAAGCAGTCGGCTTATGACATCGGCGGGCGCGGTATTTTTAACAAATGTATATGTGCCCGCGCGTATATATCCCTCAAGTGCAAACGCTCTGCCGGTCTTGCCCTGCGCGCCTATGAGCGGAAAATAGCTGAAATCGGTGTTGACCGCGGTGTTCATCAGCGCGCTGAACGAGGCGACGCCCTTTGCTTCGAGAATCGCGAACATATCCGCCATCGTTGCGCCCTCGGGAAGAGTGACGCTGACCGACTCGACATTGTGTCGCTCCGATGTTTCGCTTATCTTGTCGCCGTTTCGCAATGTCGTGCGAGGAGATTCAATGCCGTCCTGAACAGTCTGCACCGGCTGTTCAACGACGATATAGGTCTCTCCGTTCGTGTCCGTCTCGATTTCTGTCACCGGCATCTCTCCGCTGAGAGTTTCCTCGGGGATATTCGAGATGTCGTAGGTGCCGTTGTAGACATAGTTGATAGTGGTATTGCTGCTCTCGGGTTCGGTCTGCACATCTTCCCTTGAGCATGCCCACAGACCCGAAGCCACGCACACCGCGAGCCCCAGGCAAGCGATCGCTTTGAGTTTGTCTTTCATTTTCTTTTTCCTCTCGTTGGACGCGATGCGTCCGATCTCCTATATATCATCGAGCCAAGTGCCCGATATAAACAAATCAACCGCCAAACGGCGTTTGAACAAGGCGTTCGCGCATAACGAAGCGCACATAGTTTATCGCCTTGTCTGCGCTGAAAGTCCAGCGCGTCAGCTGAGCCACCCGCTCGCCGGGCGCGAGCTTCAGCTGCTTTTGCTCTTTTGCGGTCGGCATACGAAGGACGATTTTCATATCGATCCTGTCAACATCGACGCCGTCGCTATCAAGTATCGCGTGCGCCACTGACTTGTCCGGGTCGAGGGATCGCACGGTGTTATAGAGTTCCTCGGTAAAATAACTGTCCTCAACGGCAACGGTCTCGCCGCCGGCAAGGCGCAGTCTGCTGAGTCTGCCGATTTTTTTATCCTGCGGAAAGTTCTTTGCAAGCTCGCCTTTCGGATATTCAAGCCCCGATGAAATGATTACGTTTCTTATCTCCATCCCGAGCCTTTCGAGCGAATAGGTCAGCGAGATTATCGGCTCGAACGCGGGCATCCACTTGTTGGAGCTGACGAATGTGCCGACTCCGTGGCGCTTGTATATCCTGCCGTCATGCTCGAGCTCGGAGAGCGCGGAGCGAACGGTCGCCCTGCCCACGCCGAGGGTTTTCATCAGTTCTTTTTCCGTCGGCAGTTTCGAATCAGCCGGATAGTCGCCGGAATCTATCATAGAGGTTATGTAATTTTTGACCTGCAGATAGAGCGGCAACCTGCTCAGACTGTCCATAGAAACTCCCCGATAAATTAAGATAAAATAAACTTTTTTAATATACTTGACACTATTCTAATATAATGCTATAATTTTGTCAAGATGTTCGGACAACCGAACAAGAATCACAAAAACACATAAAATCGCGGTTCTGCCGTCACGCGCTGTGCTTTTCCTTTTATATTAGGGAGGAGCTCGGCGTGAAGTGCGCACTGCCGCAGTCAAAGGGGAGATGAATATGGCTCAGAAAGTGCAGAAAGTCCGCAGCAAACTCAAAAAAAAGGGCTACAGCGGGATCGAATGCACCGAAGTCGGCAAGTGCATCCGCCTCGAGGGCGAGATGACCGAATGGACCGACATCGTCAAAGCCGGCAAGGCTGCCGCCAAGTTCGGCTACAAGGGCGTGCTCAACGATATCTCACTCAAAGGATTCACCGAGCCCGCCATACGCGCGCCGAAATTCACCGACGGTTCGCTCGAGGGCGCTCAGCCCGATGTTCTCATCATCGGCGGCGGCGTCATCGGCTGCTCTATCGCAAGAGAGCTGACACGCTACAAGCTCAATGTTCTGCTCGTCGACAAAGAGAGTGATGTTGCAATGCAGGCGTCGTCGAGAAACGACGGCATGATCCATCCCGGCATCGCATCCCATGTCGGCACGAAGCGCGGCGAGATGAACGTGCGAGGAAACGCAATGTACACTCAGGTGTGCAAGGAGCTTTCCGTTCCGTTTGAGCGCTGGAGCAATCTTATACTCTACAGCGAGAAGATTTTCGGCTTCTTCTCACCTCTCGTGTTCAACTACCGTGAGAAGCACCTCGGCATCGAGGGCAGAAAGATAAACCGCGAGGAGCTCCACCGCATCGAGCCCAACATTACTGACGAAGCTATCGGAGCGTTTGAGTTTCCGTCGTCCGGCGTGCTCTCGCCCTACAAATTAACAGTTGCGTTCGCGGAGAACGCAGTCGAAAACGGCGCAAAGGTCTCGCTCGATACGATTGTAACTTCAATCGATACCGAGGGTGACAGGATAGTTGCCGTACATACGAACAGAGGTACAATTCACCCCAAGGCTGTTATAAACGCAGCCGGCGTATTCTCGGATAAGATAGCCGAAATGGCGGGCGACCGCTTCTTCACCATCCACCCAAGAAAGGGACACCTCGCGATACTCGACAAGAAGCAGGGTCCGCTCGTCCAGAGATCGATGGGACTCATCGGACTCTCGCAGGCGACTTCGGACACCAAGGGCGGCGGCGTCATGCGCACGATAGACGGCAATGTCCTCGTCGGTCCCGACGCATTCGAGCAGCCGTATAGAGAAGATTTCTCGACAAAGCGCGAGAATGTCGACGCGATGCTCAACAAGCATCTCCCGCTGATAAAAGGCTTCTCGAAAGCCGATGTCATAACATATTTCGCAGGCGTGCGCGCCGCGACATACGAAGAGGAGTTCATAGTCGAGGGCTCCGAAAAGCTTCAGAATCTTATCCATGCCGCCGGCATCCAGTCCCCCGGACTCGCGAGCGCCCCGGCAATAGCCGAGGATATCAGCAAGATAACCGTTGACCGCCTCTCGAAAGTAATGAAAGTCGTGCCCAACGAGAAGTTCAACCCGAACCGCAGAGTGACCCCCGTCATGGCGAAGCTCTCGGTCGCAGAGAGACAGGCGGCAATAGAAAAGAACCCCGATTACGGCATCGTCGTGTGCCGCTGCGAGGGCATCAGCCGCGGCGAGATAATCGATGCGATAAACTCCCCCGTTCCCGCGACTTCAATTGACGCGATAAAGCGCCGCGTGCGTCCCGGAATGGGCAGATGCCAGGGCGGCTTCTGCATGCCGCTGGTCACCGGCATTATCTGCGAGCAGACCGGCATGAAGATGACCGACGTTACAAAGAGCGGCGGCGACAGCAACCTGCTGTTTGAAAAGGAGGGCACCGACAATGACTGAACTCAGATATGATGTAATAGTCCTCGGCGGCGGCCCGGCAGGTCTTGCGGCCGCAATATCCGCGCACAAGAACGGCGCAAACGTGCTGCTTATAGAGCGCGAGCACAAGCTCGGCGGCATCCTCAAGCAGTGCGTGCATGACGGATTCGGACTCATCCGCTTCGGCGAGCGTCTGACAGGCCCCGAGTATTCGGGAAGATTCATCAGGGAGTTCCTCTCCCTCGGAATAGACTACAGAATAAACGCATTTGTAACAGACGCCGAGAAAAATTCTGACGGCTTCACACTCACCGTTCAGAGCGCGCAGGGCATATTGATCTGCCGCTCGAAAGCCGTCGTTATCGCGTGCGGATGCCGCGAGCGCACCTCGCGCCAGGTATTCATCCACGGCGACAGACCCGCCGGCATATACACCGCCGGCACGGCTCAGTATTTTGTCAACATTCTCGGTCAGATGCCCACGCGCCGCTGCGTTATTCTCGGCAGCGGAGACATCGGCATGATAATGGCGCGCCGTCTCACCCTTGAGGGCGCGAGCGTCGAGGGCGTCTATGAGATAAAGGACACTCCCGCAGGTCTTGCGCGAAACGTCCACCAGTGCCTGCACGATTTCAATATCCCGCTCCACCTCTCGACCACGGTCACAAAAGTTTTCGGCGTCAAGCGCGTTGAAGCGGTCGAGGTCTGCCAAGTAGACGAAAAGATGCAGCCGATAGAATCCACCGCGCGCATCATCCCCTGCGACGCGCTCATTCTCTCCGTCGGACTTCTGCCCGAGAACGAAGTGGCGCAGATGCTCGGAGTCAGGCTCGACCCCGCAACGAAAGGCGCGGTAGTCGACCAGACGCTGATGACGAATATTCCCGGCGTGTTCTCCTGCGGCAACGCGCTGCATGTCAACGACCTTGTCGATTATGTCTCCCTCTCGGGCGACCAGGCGGGCGAATCCGCCGCCGAATACTGCAAGGGCGAGAAGAAAGCCGCCGACAGAGTTCCTGTTGAATACGACAGAGCGAAGTTCCTCTATGTTGTTCCGCAGTATTACGACAAGGCGGCAAAGGACGGCATGACGATGTACTTCAGACCGCGCAGCGAGTTCAAGAAGCAGTCCGTCACCGTCGCGAGCGGCAGCGATGCGCTGATAAACAAAAAGTTTGCAAATCTCTCCTCCTCCGAGATGGAAGTCTTGAAATCTGAAAATATTTCGGATAGAATTACAGACAAGATAACCGTCAGCATGGAGGACATGAAATGAAGATAAAATATCTGGGCACGGCGGCAGCAGAGGGCGTTCCCGCAATTTTCTGCCGCTGTGAGGTGTGCAGAAAATCGAAGGCGGCGGGCGGCAGAAACATCCGCACCCGCCCCCAGTCGATAATCGATGACAGATTGCTTCTCGACTTCTGCCCCGACACTTTCATCCACACCCTGCGCGACAACATCGATCTTATCTCGATAAAATCCTGTCTCATCACCCACGCGCACGAGGATCACCTCTATCCGCAGGACATTCAGATGCGCCTGCCGGAATGCTTCGCGAATTTTATGGGCGAAGAGGTGACTCCGCTGAACTTCTACGGTTCGGACACGACGCTCCGGTGGATAAGAGACATGGAGTGGTGCGGTGCGCTGACAGAAAAGAATGTTCTCGCGCTGCACCCCGTAAAGGCGTTTGAACCGTTTGAGGTCGAGGGTTACACAGTGACCGCGCTCAAGGCGGATCACGACCAAAAGACCGACCCGTTTATCTATATAATATCAAACGGCGAAAAGACGATGCTCTACGCGCACGACACCGGATATTTTCCCGACGAGACCTGGGATTATCTCGAACGTAAAAAGCCCGTATTCGATTTTGTCTCGATAGACTGCACGGGCATGTTCGAAAACTACCGCCAGGGGCACATGGGACTCTCCGCCGATGCGGACACAAAGGACCGCATGATAAAAGAGGGGCTTGCGACGGATAAGACCGTTTTCTGCTGCAACCACTTCTCCCACAACGGCAGAGCGACCCACGACGAATTTGTCCCCGCGGCGGCGGAGAAGGGCTTTCTCGTCGCCTACGATTCCATGGAATATGAGTTTTAACCGAAAGGACTGACACAAAGTGAACGTCACCGAAATGGTCTGTATAGTCTGCCCCAACGGCTGCCGTCTGAAGGTCAGCCGCGACGGCGACAAGATAGATGTTCAGGGCGCAAAGTGCAAGAGAGGCGTCGCATTCGGCACGACCGAGCTGACAAATCCCACCCGCTCCCTGACGACTACAGTCGACACCGCGTTTTCCGACATGCCCCGCTTGCCCGTCAAAACGAGCTGCGAGATACCGAAAGAGCACCTGCTCGACGCCATGAAAACCATCCGCGCATTCAAGCTCAGCGAGCGCGTGAACACCGGAGATGTCGTTATCAAAGACGTTTTCGGCGCGGATATAGTAGCAACAGCCGACATGAACTGAACATAAAGCTTATCAAGGAGGAAACACCGTGAGCAAATCAAAGAAGTTCGTACCCGATTGGTACCACGAGAAAGCACCCGAAAGATCCTACCGTTCCATTCTCAAATGGGGCGATCCCGAAGCGTTCAAGGCTCCGAACGCAAAGCTCTATGAGCTGATGAAAGAGACCTTCCACATGACCGACGACGATTTCAAGGTCAAGCAGGAGATGGGTCTTGAGGAAGTTGATTACGATATCCCCTGCCGCCTGAGCGACGACCAGATAGCGGCTCTCGAAGCGATTGTCGGCAAGGCAAACGTCAGCACCGACAACTATGACAGACTCTCCGTCGCATACGGCAAGACGATGGTCGACCTTATGAGACTGCGCAAGCACATCGTCGAGAACGTCCCCGACGCGGTCGTATATCCTAAGAACCGCGAGGATATTATCGCGCTTGTCAAATACTGCTGCGAGCAGAAGATACCGATGTATGTCTACGGCGGCGGCTCCTCCGTCACCCGCGGCGTTGAAGCAGTCAAGGGCGGCATCACGCTCGACATGAGAAAGAACTTCAACAAGGTTATCTCCTTCAGCGAGCACAACCAGACAATAACCGTCGAAGCCGGCATGAGCGGTCCAAAGCTTGAAGAGACCCTCAACAACGCCGTCTCGACCCTCGGCGCAAAGCGCGCCTATACCTGCGGCCACTTCCCGCAGAGCTTCGAGTATTCCTCCGTCGGCGGCTGGGCTGTCACCCGCGGCGCAGGTCAGAACTCGAGCTATTACGGCAAAATTGAAGACATCGTCATCAGCCAGGAGTATGTCACTCCCATCGGCATCATCAAGAGCGACGAGTTTCCGAGAAACGCTACCGGTCCTTCCATAGACCAGATCATGATGGGCAGCGAGGGAACCTTCGGCATTCTCACTCATGTCACCCTCAGAGTTTTCAAGTATATGCCCGAGAACCGCAAGAAGTTCTCCTATGTTTTCAAGGATTGGGAGAACGGTCTCAACGCGGCGCGCGAGATAATGCAGGGCGAGTTCGGCTTCCCGTCGGTCTTCCGTCTCTCCGACCCCGAGGAGACTTCGATAGCTTTCCGCCTCTACGGCGTTGCGGACACCGTCATTGACAAGATGCTCGCCGCAAAGGGCTACAAGGACGGCAAGCGTGTGCTCATGCTCGGCTGGAGCGAGGGTGAGAAGCACTTCAGCAAGAACGTCGCAAAGCAGATAGACAAGATATGCAAGAAGCACGGCGCAATGTACACCACCAGCATCGTCACCAAGGGCTGGGAGAAGGGTCGCTTCACCGATCCCTATCTGCGCGAGGACATGGGCGACTACGGCCTTATGCTCGACACCCTCGAGTGCTCGGTCAACTGGGATAACTTCACCAATGTCTATGAGAATGTCCGCCGCTTCTGCAAGAGCAGACCAGACACCATCTGCATGACCCACATGTCCCACTTCTATCCCCAGGGTGCAAACCTCTACTTCATATTCGAAGCGAAGATGAACGACCTTGACGAGTATCTCGAGTACCAGCGCGGCATCATGGACAACATTCAGAAGTACGGCGCAGCGATGAGCCACCACCACGGCATAGGCAAGATGACCGCTCCGTGGCTCGAGGCGCAGATCGGCAAGAACCAGATGGATATCTACCGCGCGCTCAAGCAGCACTTCGATCCCGACAACCTGATGAATCCGGGCGGAACACTCGGTCTCGACCTCCCCGAGGATCAGAAGAGAGACTTCATCAACAAGTAAATTCACCTCCATTTTCACCGGAGAATGAGAACAGAGAGTGCCCTGCGGTTAAATTTCCGCAGGGCACGTCGTGTTTTTGCAATCAGAAATCGGAACGACCCCTGCGGTGCACAAGCCGCCGGGGTCGTTCCGAATATAGGAGATTTGTGGTTGTCGATTATGTACGGACGCCTTGACGGCGCCCGGCATAAGGCGTGGAGCGAGAGTCCGCATCCGCAAGCAAACCCCCGTCCGCTTGACGTGTGCCGCACTGCGGTTTTTTGCCGCAAAAACACGGTCTTCCTGCCCCCGTTTTATACAAGCACATAATACACCATTTTCTCAAAAAATGGAATAGACTTTGTATAACTGGTAAATTTTGAGGATAAATAACCGTCTTAATTTCTTTAAAAAGTATATAATTATTTTTACGGCATTCTTATTGCTTTTTATAACTTTTAATTTGTGCCTTTTTATTCTTATATTTCGTTCTGAATGTGCCTATTTTTCACTCTATATTTATCTTTCCGTATATCTTATTCACGGGGATAAACAGCAGAAAAGCGAGCACGGAATTGAGGCACGCTTTTATGAGGTTGAACGGGATTATCGCGGGAATGAGCATTTTGACGACCGCCTCAACACCGGTGCCCATGAAGATTCCGGTAAAGATGAGGTTGAGCGGTATCATGACGAGGGTCATCAGCACCGAGCCGACCGCGAGTCCCGCCGCCATGCCCTTTTTGCCGCCGATTTTTTTGTACATCAGACCGGACGCCAGAACCAGCACGCCCGACGCGCAGAAGTGCATGATAAAGCCTATAATGTGGCTCGACGAGCTGACGGTAAGCGCCTGGATAGCCGAGGTGATGAGCAGGATCACGAGCCCCGCTGACGGTCCGAACAGCATCGTACCGATGAGCACTGGGACATCCGCAATGTCGTATTCGAGAAACGGCGCGGAGGGCAAAAGCGGAAACTTGATGAAATACACCGACACCACGGCAACCGCCGCGAGCATCGCCATGACCGTTATCTTCCGCAGGTTCTGTCTTGAGCTTTTTTTCATGAGTATCTTCCTCTCTTTATTTTTGCAACCGGGAAGATGAAAAAGCAAAAGCCCCGCCATATAAGCGGGGCGCAAATGCATTCTTCGCATCCTCTTCCATCCGGACTTTACCGTCGGCTCCGGAATCGCACCGGATCAACCGCTCTCGCGGCTCGCGGGCTTCGGCTTTCGCCTTCACCGCCGGTGGGGAATTTCACCCCGCCCCTGAGATTGCTGTATATATTGTCGCACTTCAAGGGTATTTTGTCAATAGCTATGCGGCACTTGATATTCGCCGCATCAAAAGTTTACACTTGATTCAAATATTAAGGCGCAGTTAAACGAACTGCAGAGCGCTGTTTGCGGTCTGTGGGTAAAATCTCGGACAGATGAACGCTTTATTCCGTTGTATTTCGCGCCGCCTTATGTTATACTTAATCCCGACAAACAAACGGAGGCAACAGCATGAATTTCACTCAATTCAATAAAAACGGCGGCGTTGAGGGCTTCTGCCTGATAAAGACCGTCGACCGCAAAATGACGGCAAAGGGCGTGCCGTATCTCGATCTCACGCTCGCCGATCCTGACGGCGAAATAAACGCAAAGCTCTGGGACTACAAAGAGGAGCTCCACGGCGAATTCGCCGCAAACGATCTGATAAAAGTCCGTGGAACGGTTCAGCCGTTCAACGACTCGCAGCAGCTGAGGATAGAGCGCATACGCAAGGTGACCGAAGCGGACGGCGTGCGCATCGAAGATTTCGTTCCCTCGGCGGGCTTCTCGGGCGAGGCTATGTTCGACGAGCTTATGAAAGTCGCGGGCAATTTTAAGGACGAGGAATTAAAGACACTCGTCACCGCTCTGCTCAATGAATACAAAGACAGGCTGCTCTACTGGCCGGCGGCGTTCAGGCTGCACCACGCGATACGCGGCGGGCTGCTCTATCACACGCTCTCAATTCTCCGCATGGCTCAGGGAGTCGCGGATATATATCCGTTTATAGACAGCGACCTGCTCTTTGCGGGCGTTATACTCCACGATATCGCAAAGACAGAGGAATTCGACGTCGCGCAGACCGGCATAGCTTCAGGCTACACTACCGACGGCAATCTTATCGGTCACCTCGTGCGCGGAGCGATGGCGGTTGACAGATGCGGAAGGAAGCTCGGCATCAGCGAAAACACGCTCATGCTCGTCGAGCACATGATAATCTCGCACCACGGCGAGCCGGAGTTCGGCGCGGCGGTGCGTCCGATGTTCCTCGAGGCGGAGATACTCTCCTCGCTCGACACGCTTGACGCGAAGATATATGAGATCGAGCAGGCGTGCAGGAATGTTCAGCCCGGCGAATTCACTCCCCGCCAGTGGGCGCTCGACAACCGCAAGCTCTATAACCATGACCGCAACCACGCCGATTTCAAGGCCGAGCTGATAAAATAAGGAGAGCCTATGGACTGGACAGAAATAAAGATAACAGTTGACACAAAGGATATCGACACCGCGGGCGACATTGCCAACATGGTCGTGCCATACGGCATATATATCGAGGACTACAGCGATCTTGAGCGCGAGGCGATGGAGATAGCCCACATCGATCTTATTGACGAGGATCTGCTCGCCAAGGACAGGACGAAGGGCATTGTCCACATATATATCGACCCGCAGGATCACCCACAGGAGGCTGCCGCTTTTCTGACGGAACGGCTTGCGGCGGCGGGAATAGAGAATGAGATAGACCTGACCCCCTGCAAAAACGCCGACTGGGAGAACAACTGGAAGCAGTATTTTCACCCGATAAAAATTGGCGAGCGCTTGCTCATCCGCCCGACATGGGAGGACGAATACGACGCAGAGGGGCGCGCGGTGCTCCATCTTGAGCCCGGGCTCGCGTTCGGCACGGGCAGCCATGAGACGACCCGTCTCTGCCTTGAGGCACTTGAGAAAAATATCAAGGGCGGCGAAAAGGTTCTCGATGTCGGCTGCGGGAGCGGCATTCTCGCTATAGCCTCTCTCCTGCTCGGCGCAGATAGTGCAACCGGCGTTGACATAGACGAGCTCGCGGTTAAGACTGCAGAGGAAAACGGAAAGATGAACGGCTTCGGCAGCGACCGTCTGACTTTTATTCACGGCGACCTTGCCGACAAGGTCAGCGGCAAATTCGACATAGTCGTTGCAAACATTGTTGCCGATGTCATAATCATGTTCTGCAAGACCGTGCCCGATTTCATGGCGGACAACGCCGTGTTCATCACCTCCGGCATAATCGACATACGCGAGCAGGAAGTTGTTGACGCGTTCACCGAAAACGGATTTGAAATCATCGCGCGCCACGCCGACGGCGGCTGGCGTTGCTTCGAATGCAGAAGAAAAAAGTAAACACACAAACAGTTCGAGGGACTGCACCGATGTGCAGCCCCTCGATTTATTAGGCCGAAAATTTATTTCATGCCCTGCTCGTAAGCTTCGATCATCTTCTTGACCATCTGTCCGCCGACAGAACCGGCCTCACGGGCGGTCAGATCGCCGTTGTAACCCTGCTTGAGATTGACGCCCACCTCAGAGGCGGCCTCCATCTTGAAGCGGTCAAGCGCGTCGCGTGCCTCGGGGACAACACCCTTGCTGGAACTCTTAGCCATTTACTTTACACCCCTTACTTTTTAAGACTTTGTTTGCGTTTGCATCCTTATTATTTTCCGTCCGCGCGTTTTTATAACTTTTTCGAAGTGACAATGTTTGTCAAAAGTCCGACGGTCACACTTGGTGATATTTATTGCTAGCTTCATCCTCGGCTTTGCCGTGACGATAGCCGAGCCCGATCTTCAGGTGCTCGCGCAGACGGTGCCGCATATCAATAATACCGTTTTGCTCGTGACGGTCGGCGTCGGAGTGGGCTTCTTTTTGTGCGTGTGCATGATAAGAATACTCACGGGCGTGCGCCTTCGCTGGCTGCTGATAGCGTTCTATGCCGTTGTTTTTATTCTGGTGGCGTTTTCAAAGCCCGATTTTCTTGGCATCGCATGGGCTGTGCCCATAAAAAGCGTTGGAGGAGGAAAAATCTTGGCATATCTCAACGACGGGCGGCAGGATGCCCGATACACGCCCGAATTCATTTTTTCATATGAACTGATTGTCGCGATAGCCAACGAGGGATGCACGGACGCCGTCATGAACGCGGCGCGCCGCGGGCGCGATGGGCGGCACGGTGCTCAACGGCAAGAGCACCACCTCGCCCGAGAGCGAAAAGTTCCTCGGCGTATCGATAGCAAAAGAAAAAGAGGTTATTCTAATCGTCGCGCGTAAGGAGCAGAAAGCGGACATCATGCGCTCGATAATGACCCGCGCGGGCGCGGACACGGATGCGGGTGCAGTCGTGTTTTCCGTCCCGGTGAGCGAGGTAGCGGGATTCGGAATGTTCGACGAAACATAAAAAATAGACTTTGGGCGGTGCTTCGGCGCCGCCTTTTGTCATGCAAAAAAATAAACTGCGATACAATTTTAGATTTAATTTTTGGTTTAATTTGTATATTGCTCATTAAAACTGCCGATATATTTGCCGTCATGTATTTTGCCGCAAGTCAGGTCGAATATGCCGAAAATTATGACACAAAAGCGCAATCGGCACAATTCACATAAATTTTCAACGATAACGGAGCGTTTATGAAAGATTGTTCAATGATAGTTAATATGCAATTATATTTATGATTATATGTCAATTTTATTTAAAGCCACATTTAGGTCAGTTTACAAGGAACTACACGCAGACCGTGAAACGGGCTGCTGACAACA
>OGYF01000098.1_pt1 | contig 95291 bp, 73 predicted proteins | sample 1576451 | NCBI WGS metagenome assembly OGYF01 (sample SAMEA3541505, study PRJEB24748) | human gut metagenome | biome: human gut; feature: human-associated habitat; material: faeces | place: China | collected 2012
CAGCTTTGGTATCTGCCATGACTTTGTTTACTTCCTGTTTAGGAAATGGTGGGAATGAGGCAGAATTTTCTGCTACAGGAATTGTCTTTTTGAATGATAAGGCAGGTTTTAAGCAGATGGTAGATGTGGGAAGTGCTTATTTGTATATTCCACAGTTGGAAACTGCAGAATATGGTGAAGGTGATTGTGTAGCTGTCGGTGTACATGTAGACTATAATTCTCCAGAGAATGCTAATTGGGGAACAACAGGTTATCTGACAGCCTCTTTGACAGGACAACCTTCTGTAATAGATCAATATCGTGCTTCATTTATTACTTCAGAAGCAGATACAACATTGATTCTGGCAAACGAAATTCCATTGGTAAGTGCATTCCAGGCAAGTATGTTCAATAACTATGTTCGTGGTTGGTTGATTTTCCCTTCAACAGCAAAGTTTGGAAGCAAGCAGACATTGACATTCAAGATGATGTATCCGCGTGAATTAAAAGCGGAAGAAATCAATGGCAAACGGTATTATAACCTGTATCTGCGTGCTATGGCAGAAGGTGATGATACAGGAGCTTCCAATTCATCTATCATCAATGCTTATTATTTGAAAGATGTGATTGATCGTGCCAATTCAATGGAAAAGGCAGAAGGTCATGATAGCTATTATCTGAAGTTCAACTTCGTCAGTGAGATCGACAAAGACAACAATAAGCTGACTTGGGACTATGAAGAAGCCCAAATGGCTGTAACGGATGATAGTTCATCTATGTAATCGTCCTTCATTAGGATATAGGAAAGTCGTATGGGTAGGAGTTTTTCTCTGCCAATACGACTTTTTTCTTTCTTTTTATTACCTTTGCCCCCTATAACGAAAAGATTAAAAGGTAGGTTATGATCAAGATAAGATATGCGGTTTTCACTCTTTTGGCTTTGATGCTCTTGTCCTGCATGGGAGAAAGTGGTGACGTATATATCTATGGCTCCCAAGCTGGAGTTGTCCGTTTGACGCCGGAAAAAGTAATTTCCTTGCGTTCGGGTGTCCAAGTTACTTCCTCCGAGTTTCAGAATCAGCAGGTAGAAGATGGTGATTGTTGTTTGGTGGATTATGAAGTGAACTTTTCCGCTTCAGAAAACAAAGATGCCAATCTTTATCAGGTTGATATATTAAACTATCTTCCCGTAAAAAGCTGGCCTCTGAATAGTACGCCTGATACATTGGTTGTTCGTTGGGATGAATCTTATTTGGATATCTCGATCGAGAGCGGAATTTATGTGGATGGGTATTTCTTCCTGTATCCGGAATATAAGAAATATTATCAGACACAGAAGGATTCGTTTTCTATTTCATACGATCCGCTTCAGGAACCTGTTTGGGATGAGATTACAGGTCAACGTTGTCTGCAGTTATATCTTCGCTCCACTTCTTCCTATCAGACAGGCGATACGGTGTTTACTACATCAACGGTAGTTCCTCAGGCTTTTCATATCCAGGAGTTTATTGATAATGCTATTCAAAAAGGTTATGTCAGTGGTGATTCGTTGAATTTCCGCTTGGTTTATCCTGAGTATTTTTCAGAAGAAAGCGCCGTATATAGTTGGAAGTATTCGGACATTTATACAATTTTGATGGATAAATATCCGGATAATTTGCAAAACGCAGCTAATATATTAAATTTGTAATTGAAAAGATTGAGAGTATATGTATAAGGAAATCGTAAAATTAGTGATAATGATGATTTCTCAACCGACAAAAACCTGGAAGATGTTGCAGGAACGTCGGGAGAAAGACGAGCGAGAGACAGGTTCTATCCGATATGAAGCTTTTCAAAGTGATTATTTATATCCATTTATCGGAATTCTGACGGTAGCAGCTTTCTTCAGTGTCTGCACACGTCAGGAATTTGATATCGAGCAGGCATTAAAATCTGCCATTGTCACGTTTGTTTCTACTTTTGGTGGTTTTTATTTGGCTTCCTATTTGTTGAATGAGTTATGGCAAGGCTTTTTCAAGAAAGAAAAGAATTTACCGTTATGCCAGATGTTTGTGGGTTTTTCTTCGGCGTTAATGTTTACGTTGGATATTGTCTGGATGCTTTTGCCTGATTTCTTTTTCTTATATATCTTTATCGTCTATACGTTTTATATTGTATGGGAAGGCTCAACAGTCTTTATGCAGATAGAAGAAGCAGCACAGATGAAATTTACGGTCTTTGCATCCGTGCTGATTATCGCTATGCCGCATTTGATAGAGAAAGTATTGATCTTGTTGATGCCTGGGTTACGTTAAATAAAAAGGAATATTATGAAGGAAAAGTTCGAAAAGAATATTTCTATAAAAAACAAACGTGCCTCTTTCGATTATGAATTGTTGGATACGTTTACGGCAGGTATTGTCTTGACCGGAACTGAGATCAAATCAATCCGGCAAGGGAAAGCAAGTTTGGTAGATACATTCTGCATTGTGGATAAAGGTGAGCTGTGGGTAAAGAATATGTATATTGCCGAATACTTCTATGGTACTTACAATAACCATAATGCCCGTCGGGACCGGAAGTTGCTTTTACAGAAGAAGGAAATCCGAAAGATTGCGGGAGCTATCAAGGCTAGCGGCTTTACCATAGTTCCGACGCGTTTGTTTATTAATGATAAAGGATTGGCCAAACTGATTGTTGCCATAGCCCGAGGAAAGAAAGAATATGATAAACGGGATTCGATCAAGGAACGAGACGACAAACGGGAAATGGCTCGGGCATTCAGGCATTGACAAGGCGTCAATGCTTTTTTTGCATTAAGAAGAATTTGACCAATAACGAAGATAATTATGACTATATAATATGAATAAGGAAACCTTTTTGAATCTTCTGCAAGAACGCATTCTTCTATTAGATGGAGGAATGGGTACAATGATCCAAGGGTATCATTTGACGGAGGCCGATTATCGGGGAGAACGCTTCGCTTCGTTTCCTGGCATGTTGAAAGGAAACAATGACTTGTTGAGTATCACACGTCCGGATGTAATTCGGGATATTCACCGACAGTATTTGGATGCAGGAGCGGATATCTTCACAACAAACACATTTAATGCCAATACCATTTCGATGGAAGATTATGGCATGAGTAATTACGTGCGGGAAATGAATTTGGCTTCGGCTCGTTTGGGACGGGAACTGGCGGATTCATATATGAAGGAATATCCTGAAAAGACAATCTTTGTTGCAGGTTCGGTAGGACCGACCAACAAGACTGCATCTATGAGTCCGGATGTCAGTAATCCGGCTTATCGGGCAGTTACTTACCGGGATTTGTATGCTGCTTATAAGGAACAGGTGGAAGCGTTGGTAGATGGCGGGGTTGATATTATCTTGTTCGAGACAACTTTTGATACGCTAAACGCCAAAGCCGGACTGGAAGCAGCAGAGGTCGTGATGAAAGAGAAGGGAGTTGATTTGCCAATCATGCTTTCCTTAACCTTGGCTGGTCAGGGTGGACGTACATTGTCCGGACAAACGTTGAAGGCTTTTCTGGCTTCCGTACAGCATACACATATTGTCAGTGTCGGGTTGAACTGTTCTTTCGGAGCAGCCGATATGAAACCTTATCTGGAAGAATTGGCAAGAGTGGCTCCTTATTATATTAGTGCTTATCCGAATGCGGGATTACCAAACAGTTTGGGTGGTTATGATGAAACACCGGAAACGATGGCCGAGCACGTGAAACCTTTTGTGGATGAAGGTTTGGTAAATATTCTCGGTGGCTGTTGTGGTACGACACCGGCGCATATAGCGAAATATCCGGCTTTGATTGCCGGAGCCAAGCCTCATGTGCCTGCTCCCCAATCGGATTGTTTATGGTTATCCGGATTGGAATTATTGGAAGTTAAACCGGAAAATAACTTTGTCAATGTGGGCGAACGCTGCAACGTAGCAGGTTCACGTAAGTTTCTTCGTCTGATCAAGGAAAAGAATTATGAGGAAGCTTTGAGCATTGCCCGGAAACAGGTGGAAGACGGAGCTCAGGTGATTGATATTAATATGGATGACGGGTTGTTGGATGCAGAAAAGGAAATGGTTACTTTCCTGAATCTGATTGCTGCGGAACCAGATATTGCCCGGGTACCGGTAATGATCGATTCATCCAAATGGGCCGTTATCGAAAGTGGTTTGATGTGTGTACAGGGAAAGAGCATTGTCAATTCAATCTCTTTGAAAGAAGGAGAAGAAAACTTCTTGCAACATGCACGTCGTATCCAGCAGCTGGGAGCAGCTACGGTTGTGATGGCTTTCGATGAAAAAGGACAGGCTGATACGTTTGAACGGAAAATAGAAGTCTGCCAGCGGGCTTATCAATTGCTTTTAGGTATCGGATTTAATCCGAACGATATAATCTTTGATCCGAATGTTTTGGCAATAGCCACTGGAATGGAAGAGCATAACCGCTATGCCCTTGATTTTATCCGGGCGGTTGACTGGATCAAACACAATCTTCCAGGAGCGAAAGTGAGTGGCGGTATCAGTAATCTGTCGTTCTCTTTCCGTGGAAATAATTACGTACGAGAAGCCATGCATGCCGTATTCTTATATCATGCGATAGCAAAAGGCATGGACATGGGTATTGTTAATCCTTCCACATCCGTATTGTATGAAGATATCGAACCGGAGTTCCGGAATTTATTGGAAGAAGTTATCTTGTGCCGCAGACCGGAAGCTGCAGAAGAGCTGATCGCTTATGCGCAGCAGTTGCATGTGCAGACACAAGGAAACACCGAGCATCATCAGCAGGAAGCCTGGCGGACACTTCCTTTGGCTGATCGTCTGGAATACGCTTTGGTAAAAGGAATCGGAGAGCATCTGGAAGAAGATTTGCAGGAAGCATTGCAAAACTATCCTCGGGCAGTTGCTATTATTGATGGTCCTTTGATGAGTGGTATGAATAAAGTAGGTGATTTGTTTGGAGCCGGTAAGATGTTCCTGCCTCAAGTCGTCAAGACTGCTCGTACCATGAAAAAGGCAGTCGCCATTCTTCAGCCGGCTATTGAAGCTGAGAAGGAAACTGTTTCTTCGACAAAGGCTGGTAAGGTCGTTTTTGCTACGGTAAAAGGAGATGTGCATGATATCGGAAAGAACATTGTTTCTATCGTCTTGGCTTGTAATAATTATGAGGTAATCGATTTAGGTGTGATGGTGCCAGCAGAGACTATTGTCAAGACGGTGCAGGAAGAGAAACCGGATATTCTTTGTTTGTCGGGTCTGATTACACCTTCTTTGGATGAAATGGTACATGTAGTGGATGAGATGCAGAAAACCGGATTGCAGATTCCTATTATGGTGGGCGGTGCAACTACTTCTAAATTGCATACAGCCTTTAAGATTGCTCCACACTATGCTGGTACAGTTATCCATGTATCGGATGCTTCTCAGAATCCATTGGTAGCTGCCAAGTTGTTAAATCCAGCTACGCATGATGCCTATGTAGCAGACTTAAAGCAAGAATATCAGGCATTACGCGAGACTATGGAAGAACAACAGGCTGAATTGGTTTCGTTGCAGGAAGCCAGAAACCAATCAATCCAGTTGGATTGGTCTGCTTACCAACCAGTCGTGCCTCATCAGTTGGGTGTACATGTACTTCCTTCTATTCCATTGCAAGAGATAATTCCTTATATTCATTGGACCTTCTTTTTCCAGGCCTGGAAATTAACAGGACGGTTTGACGAGATTTCCCGGATTCACGGATGTGATTCCTGTCGGGCAATGTGGTTAGCCGGTTTCCCGGAAAAAGACCGTGCAAAGGCGGCTGAAGCTATGCAGTTATTTAAGGATGCACAACGCTTGCTACTCCAACTTGTAAAAGAAAAGGTTGAATATTGTAAAGCGGTATATGGATTTTTCCCTGCAGTACGTAAAGGTGATGATATTTGGATTCAGGATATTCGGATACCGACATTACGGCAACAGGTAAAACGGGAAGGCGGTTATAAATCTTTAGCCGATTATATTATGCCTGAAACTGCTGGAAAGGTAGATTATATCGGTGCTTTTGCTGTCACTGGTGGTGCCGGTTACGAAAGCCTGAAGAAGAAATTTGAACAGGAAAATGACACATATCGCATGATGTTGCTTCAGACATTAACCGATCGGTTGGCAGAAGCAACGGCAGAGTATTTGCATAAGAAGGTGCGGAAAGAATACTGGGGATATGCTCCTGAAGAACAGTTGACAATAGATGATTTGTTCAAGGTGAAATACCAAGGTATTCGTCCGGCAATTGGTTATCCTTCGTTGCCGGATCAATTATTGAACTTTGAATTGGATAAATTATTGAATCTGTCTCAAATAGGTATTCAGCTAACAGAAAACGGAGCGATGATGCCGACTGCGTCTGTCAGTGGTTTTTACTTGGCACATCCGCAAAGTGAATATTTTATGGTTGGAAAGATTGATGAAGATCAGGTGAAAGATTACGCCGTGCGTCGTGGTTTATCGGAAGAGGTAGTTCGAAAGATACTCAATAAAAATATCCGGTAACGGGTTTTTATTAATCGATTCAGGAAAATAGAAATCCCCGGGAAAAAGGATGACCGACTTTTTCTCGGGGATTTGTATCAATAGTGAGTTAATTCATTACATCGGAGCAGATGGATCTTTTCCTGGACGAGGAGCTTCTCCTTCATGATAATCAGGTAACGGACCGAGCTTATATTCAGTCGGACCATAGCGAAGAGTAGAAGCCATGATTTCATCCCAAGTAATTCGATTACCAGTGTAAGCAGCCTCGCGACCGAGAATGGCAACTTGGGTAGAATAAGCCAAATCAAGAGCCTGGTTGATTTTCTTGTTCAGTCGGATAGATTCTACTAGGTGAATATGTTCTTGGTTATATGGATTCTTGACCGGCTTGGCATCATAATCATATTTCCAGATAGTATTTCCTTGGAAATCCTCGAAGTGTATGGTGTTATTGTCGCTGAGTAAAGCTACACCTTTCGTACCGATGATGCGTTCAGAAACATTTCCTTCGCAACCGTCTATCTGACGGGCAGTACAAAACATTCGTTTGTTACCGGCATAAGTATAATCGCAAGCAAAGTTATCGTAAATATCTCCTGTCAGACGGCGTACACGTCCACCGAATCCAGTTGCTGATTGTGGACGTTCGCCCATAAACCAGGTAACGATATCTATATTATGTACGGCTTGGTCCAAGATATGGTCACCACTGAGCCATTTGATGTTAAACCAGTTGCGGATACAGTATTCCATATCGCTCCATTCCGGACGTTTTTTCTTGTTCCACCAAGCGCCTTGATCCCAATGTGCAGAAGTGGCTACGATATCACCGATCATACCGTTTCTTACATTTACATAAGCTTCCCAATAATCACGGCGATGACGGCGTTGATTACCGGTAATAACGGTTAAACCGGCTGTTTCGGCTACTTTTGCAGCAGCAATAACGGTACGAATACCGGATGGATCAACAGCACAAGGCTTTTCCATGAAAATGTGTTTCTTGGCTTCTACCGCAGCCTTAAACTGTTCCGGGCGGAAATGAGTAGGAGTACAAAGCAGAACAACATCAATTTCCGGCATTGCCAATACTTTCTTATACGCATCGAAGCCTAAGAAACAATTCTCGTCGGGAACGTCGTTGTTATACTTTTCTTTTAATACTTTCCGACAAGCATCTTGTCTGTCTTTGAAAATGTCAGCCAAAGCAATGATCGAAACATTGGGGCCAGCTTCCAAAAACTGGCAGGCAGCGCCGGTTCCACGGTCTCCATTACCAATTAAAGCTGCTTTCAATGGTTTTCCGTCTGGTGCAATGTCAACGAATGAAAACATGCCCAATTCTTCAGGGGTAAATTGTTTGGCTGCAGAAGAAGCAGCATCTGTTGAGGAAGGTCCGCTACACGACGTGGTCGTTGTTGTTAATCCTAAAGGCAGGCCCGCTCCAAGTAAAAGAGAACTCGTAATGAAATTTCTTCTTTTCATAATCTGGTACGTTTTAAGGTGAATAATGATCTTGTCTGTAATACAATATGCAAATATAAAAATAAACTTGTATAATCCATACAATTTTGTATATTTGCTGTCTAAATTGTATTAATTTAATATTCATTATATCATGAAGAAATTTTTTGTATCAGCATTGATGCTGGCATTTGTGCTTTCTTCCGTTTCGGCTAAAGATAAAAAGAAGACCGAAGATGAAGGCTATGTGTTTACAACGGTAAAGGAATTAAAGATAACACCGGTTAAAAATCAGAATCGTACAGGTACATGTTGGTGTTTCTCTACGCTGGGATTCTTGGAATCAGAATTGTTGCGTATGGGTAAAGGTGAATATGACTTGTCTGAAATGTTTATTGTTAGCAAAAACTATAAGGATAAAGCTGAGAAATTCGTTCGTTTGCATGGTGAGTTGAACTATGCACAAGGTGGTTCTTTTGAAGACGTGTTGCAAGCATGGAAAGATTATGGTATTGTTCCGGAATCAGTGATGAGCGGTTTGCAATACGGCGAAGACATGCACGTTCATAATGAGTTGGAAAGTGCATCTCGTGCTTACTTGGATCAAATTATCAAGAATCCGAACCGCAAACTTTCTACTGCTTGGAAAAAAGGATTTGACGGAATTATTGATGCTTATTTAGGTACAGCTCCGGAGAAGTTTACTTATAACGGAAAAGAATATACTCCGAAAAGCTTTGCGGCTGAATTAGGAATTAATCCGGATGATTATGTTTCTTTGACTTCTTATACACATCATCCGTTCTATTCTGAATTTGCTATTGAAGTACAGGACAACTGGCGTTGGGCTACTTCATACAATTTGCCGATCGATGAACTGATGCAGGTATTTGAGAATGCAATCAATACTGGATATACGATTGCTTGGGGTGCAGATGTGAGTGAAAAGGGCTTTACTCGTAATGGAATCGGTGTAATTCCTGATATCGAATCAATGGAACGTAGTGGTTCTGACCAAGATCGTTGGTTAGGTTTGAGTACTTCTGAAAAGGATGCCGAAATCAAAAAGATGATGGAGAAACCTTGCAAAGAACTGGAAATTACGCAAGAAATGCGTCAGGAAGCTTATGATAATTATGAAACGACTGACGACCATGGTATGCAGATTTACGGTATTGCCAAAGATCAGACAGGAAAGAAGTTCTATATGATCAAGAACTCTTGGGGAACTGACAATAAATACAAAGGTACTTGGTATATCTCTGAAAACTTCGTGAAGTATAAGACGATGAATATTGTTGTTCACAAGGATGCTCTTCCTCAGGCTATCAAGGATAAACTTCATATTAAATAAGGTAAGATAATCAATAAGGATAGTTAGGCAGTTGTTGCTTTACCTAATATTAAGGTAAGGCGATAACTGCCTTTTTTATCTTCAAACACGCCAGCTTTTTTCGAAGAGCCGGCGTGTTTTGATGAAAAGCCGGCGTGTTTTGAATAGAAACTTACGAGAATCAAAAACGAAACTAGTGAGAATCATTTCCGGTTTTCGTTGGTTTTGTTTGGAATGGTATAGGCTTTTGAAATAAAACGTATGATTTGTTTGCGGAATCATCATTCATTTCTGTTTTATTTGCTTGGTTATCTGATAGATGAAGTGATTCAAAGCCGATTTCTTGTCTGGAGAGGATAGTTAGAAGAAAATGGTTAGTGAATATAGATTTTACTTGAAAAAAGATCGTTTGAAAAGAAATTAGAACTATCTTTACGGTAGATAAAATTAAACAATAATTGACAAAAGAATAAATATCATGAAGTGGACAGGATGGTTGACTGCGATACTTTTACTGTTAGGTGGTGGATCGCAGGCGCAAGTGCAATTAAATCTGGAAGATGTTGTTGCAGGTAAAGTTATTCAGACAAAAGGAATGGGAGCGATGAGTTGGCTCAAGGATGGTGAACATTACAGTCGTGTGGAAGCCAATACAGAGCAGGGTGGTACGGATATTGTTTCTTATCGGGCGAAAGATAATGCGAGAGAAGTCTTGATCCCCGCCTCTTTGTTTGTAGATAAGGCAACCGGTAAGTCGGTTCCGGTACGAAGTATTTCCTGGAGTGCTGACAATAGTAAGGTTTTGGTTTATACCAATACGCAGCGTGTTTGGAGATATGATACAAGAGGCGATTATTGGGTGTTGGATTTGTCGGATAAAAGTTTCCGTCAAATTGGAAAGGATCGTCCAGAATCTTCTTTGATGTTTGCCAAATTTTCTCCGGATGCATCCAAGGTGGCTTATGTATCAGAAAATAATATTTATGTAGAAGATCTCGCTTCTCAGTCTGTTAAGCAACTGACAACGGATGGCAGTGAAACCATTGTCAACGGAACATTCGACTGGGTATATGAGGAAGAGTTTGCTTGCCGGGATGGTTTTCGTTGGAGTCCGGATGGTCTGTACATTGCTTATTGGCAGAGTGATACTGAAGGAACTGGGGTATTCGATATGATCAATAATGTGGATTCTTTGTATCCGAAGATTCTTCATTTCCCTTATCCGAAAGCTGGAACAACCAATTCGGCTGTAAAGGTGGGTTATGTATCGGTGAATGGTGGAGCAACAACCTGGATTGATATTCCGGGAGATCCGAGAAACAACTATATTCCACGTATGGAATTTATACCGAATAGCAACGAATTGTTTATCCAGCAGCTGAACCGTCCGCAGAATACCAATAAAGTGTGGATTGCCCAAATTGGAAGCAGTAAGCCGGAACATATTTTTACCGACGAGGATAAGGCTTGGGTTGATACGAACGATCATATCCGTTGGCTGAAAGACAATCAGTATTTTACCTGGGAAAGCGAACGGAGCGGTTGGCGTCATTTATATCGGGTGAGCCGGGATGGAAAAGATATCCAACCGATTACAGCCGGAGATTTTGATTATATCTCGACTGTAGGTATGGATATGAAGAAAGGTTTAGTTTACTTTATAGCTTCGCCTGATAATTTTACTCAGCGCTATCTGTATAGTGCCAAGTTGTTTGGTAAAGGAGAAGTAAAGCGGGAGAGTCCGATGGATGAAGCCGGTCAGCATAGTTATTCCATGTCTCCAACAGGAAAGTGGGCGGTACATACATTTAGTAACGCAGTAACACCTCCGGTAATAGATATGGTTTCTTTCCCGGGACATAAGTCGGTACGGATGATTGAAGATAATGCGGAAGCCAAAGCACAGTATCAGGCTTTGGGGTTGCGTCCGAAAGAGTTTGTAAAGGCAAAGAGTGGCGACCTGATGCTCGATGTGTGCATGATCAAACCTGCCAATTTTGATCCGAATAAAAAGTATCCGGTGATTATTGAGGTCTATGGCGAACCGGCAGGATCAACAGTTCAGGATGTTTGGTCCGGTGGAGATTTATGGAATCAGTATATGGTAAATCAAGGATATATTTATGTCAGTATCGAAAACCGTGGAGCCAATGCTCCCCGAGGCCGTGAATGGCGTAAATGTATCTATGGAGAAGTCGGAACTTTTGCTTGCGAAGATCAGGCAAGAGGTATTCAGGATCTGGCACGTCAGTATTCGTTTATTGATTTGAGTCGTATCGGTATTACCGGCTGGAGTGGTGGCGGTAGCCAGACGTTGAATTGTATGTTCCGTTATCCTTCGGTATTCCATACGGGTATAGCCATTGCTTTCGTATCTGATCAACGTTTGTATGATACGATTTATCAGGAGCGGTATATGAATACACCTCAGAATAATCCGGAAGGATACCGGAAAGGTTCTCCGATTACGTATGCCAACGGATTGGAAGGTAATTTGTTGTTAATCCACGGAACGGGAGACGACAATGTACACTATCAGAGCTGTGAGATGCTTGTCGATAAGTTGGTAGAGTATGGTAAGATGTTTTCACAGATCAGTTACCCGATGCGTAGCCATGGAATCTATGAACGTAAAGGAACAACCTTGCATTTGCGTAAATCGATGGCTAAATACTGGCTGGAACATTTGCCGGCTGGCGGTAAATAATCTGGATGTTTTATAAAGGAGTTACTGATAAATGATCTATAATATGCATATGAAGAAGTGGATTTTATCAATGGGAGTTTTGTTTATGTTATATGGTTGCGGAAGTGTTCCGCTGACCGGACGTAAACAATTGTTGCTGGTCAGTGACCAAGAGGTCTTGTCGGCCAGCTTGACACAGTATTCAGATTATATGAAGACTGCTAAGAAATCTACATCGTCTAAGGATGCCAGTATGGTGACTCGTGTAGGGAAAAAGATTGCGGCAGCAACAGAAACCTATCTTCGCCAGAATGGTCTCGAGAGCGAAATCAAGAATTTTGCCTGGGAATTCAATCTGGTAAAAGATGATCAGGTAAATGCTTTTTGTATGCCGGGTGGAAAGATTGTTGTGTATGAAGGGTTGATGGATCTGGTTTCTTCGGATGATGAATTGGCTGTTGTAGTAGGGCATGAAGTTGCTCATGCCGTAGCTAAACATAGTAATGAGCGAATGAGCCAGCAAATCGTGGCGCAATATGGCGGAGCTATTCTGAATGCTGCTGTATCTAATAAGAGTGCTGCGGTACAACAGGTTGCAGGAACGGTTTATGGTTTGGGTGCCCAATATGGTGTCATGCTTCCATTCTCCAGAAAACATGAGACGGAAGCCGACTATATGGGACTTGTTTTGATGACGATGGCTGGTTACAATCCGGATGTAGCGGTTGGCTTTTGGCAGAAAATGTCGGCTGGCTCCAGCGGGAAAGTTCCGGAATTCATGAGTACGCATCCCAGCGATGCTACTCGAATTGCTGATATTGAGAAAGCCTTGCCAAGTATCAAGGCACAATATGGGAAAAAGAAATAACTGATAGTATGTGGGAATAACCAAGTCAGACGGTTATTCCCATTTTTTTCATTAAGAAGCAAGCGTTCATGTTCTGCGCAATTCCGGGTCGCATCTGGTAGGAAAAGCTGAGTTCGTCATTTTGGATGTCTGCTTCGAAGCAATAGTTCTTGATTTGTTTGGGAAACTCTTGTTCCAAAGTCCCCAATACCAGGTCGTGCGTAGCAATAATACCGCAGCTCTGGTTGGCTACCAATTGTTTCATTAAGGCTAATGAACCTTTTTGCTTGTCGATGGAATTGGTTCCTTTAAGGATTTCGTCCAAGATGATGAATAGCTTTTCTCCTGTTTGTAAACGGTCGATGATCATTTTCAACCGTTTTAATTCCGCAAAGAAATAGGATTCATTTTCAGACAGCGAGTCTGAAGTCCGCAAGCTGGTTACCAAATGAGCGGGATAAACAACCAGTTTCTCCGCGCAGACAGGCAAACCGGTACAAGCCAGTAAATAATTGACTCCGATAGTTCGCAGATACGTACTTTTTCCAGCCATGTTAGCTCCGGTAATAATCAGAAACCAGGGTTTCTGTGGAATATCAATATCATTGGTTACACAGATATTCGGTTTCATCAGCGGATGCCCGAGTCCTTTTCCTTGCATTTGGAAGTAAGTATCTGCTATTTCGGGATAAGTATATTTCGGATGGTTGAAGGCAAAGTTCCCTAACGAATAGAAGGCATCGAAGGTTCCTAGTGTTTCTATCCAGGATAACATATCGGATTGATGCTGTTGTCTCCATCTTTCCAAAGCGATGGCATGGCGTATGTCCCGTAAACAAAATAGATTCAATAATACACCTGCCAGACTAAAACGTTGGTTCAATGCTCCGATGTGGTGCGATAGTTGTTTCAAGGATTCGGAAGCTGAGAGGTTGTTGCGCTTAAAACACTGTTTGAGTTGTTGTAATAAGGGCGAGGAAAATTCTCTTTCCTCAATGCACTTGATGAGGTTAGCATATCCATTGAATATAAGCTCCATTTTGTCGACAGACTGATAAAGCCGGTTTACTTCTTTGGCACGCCAATAGGCAATAACAAAACTGAAGGCAGCATAAATTCCGAACCATTTCTCTGCTATGCCAGCCATGACACTTCCGATGACTAATAATATCCAGCCTGAAGGAATTATCCAAATCATGATTTTCCAAAATGTGCTTTGACTGAAGACGGATGATTCCTGGGTCAGATCTTCTATTTTATGCAGGCTGTTACTTTCCTCTTGTGTCATTTTCCCGTTGGTATAGAAACTTTGGAATTGTTCCGGCTGTTTGGATAATTCCTGGATGGCTTCTTGCCGTTGGTATATATCGTTTTTCTGGTCTAATGGTTGTTTGAGCCAAGTGGCTAATCGCTTTTTCCCTTCTACGGTCACTGTTCGGTTGATGGCTTGGAAAATGGATTTGTTTCCGAACAGATCCAGGTCTAAAGAGAAGGAATGTTCTCCTTCGATAAATTCTGAACCACTATCAAACGCCTGATAATCGAGGTCAAGACCTTTTTGTTCATTAACTAAAAGTTCGGATTGGGTATCGATATATTTCCGTCTGAAGAATAATCGGTTGTGAAAGATCATCAATCCGATGAAAGGCAGTCCGAAAAGCAAGATAATTCCCATGATTATATACCAGCCTTCCTGATGAAATCCATACAACATGAGTAAGGCTCCGATGACCAATAGCAATCGAATGGTTCCGATGATATGGATTTTCCGGTTTACTTGATTTTTCTCGGTAGAAAGTGTATGTATGAGTTCCTGATAATACGTTGATAGATTTTTCATTTTCCTTTTAGTCTGTTTTGAGAGAACAAATTTACAATAAAATCCAAAGTGCACAATAACGCGTACAAATGGAACACTTTTACATTTTGTCAATTTTCTGGGACGATTTTATTCTTAATAACTTTGAGGCCTTAAAATGATAGGTTAAAGAGAGATGAATAGATATATTATTCTTGTGTGCATGTGTTTCTTTGCGTCTTTATCGTGGGGACAGATTTTAGAGGAGAAGAACGAAGCAGTGAAAGTGAAGTACAATGCGGATAGTGTGCGCGCTGAATTGGATAAGATGCCTTATTTTACGTTGTTCCGTGACAACTATTTTTCAGGCGGTATTCCTTTAGGTACCAAACCGACGGGGCATAATTCGGATGTGAAGTTCCAATTGAGTATTTCCCAGAGGCTGACGAAAAGTAAACTTCCTTTCGATTCTTATTTATTCATTCAATATACGCAGAAAGCTTTTTGGGATGTGTTTCGGGAATCGCTTCCGATGCGTGATCTGAATTTTAATCCGGGAATCGGATTAGGACATCTGATCATCCGTCATAATAAATATATCGGGAAGGCTTATTTGATGCTGGAACATGAATCGAACGGAAAGGACAGTATTGATTCTCGAAGTTGGAATAAGATAACTTTCTCGTGGGCTTTGGTCTTGAATGATAATTGGGAAACACAGTTTAAAACCTGGATTCCGATTATTGATGGAGAGAACAATAAAGACATCCTGAAGTATAATGGTATCTTTCAATTTGCCGTAAACTATCGGACTTGTAATAAACGTTTGCAGATAGGAGCATTGATAACTCAAAGGAAAGCCTGGTTCGGGTTTAATACACAACTCGAATTAAGTTATAAGTTCAATAAACGGGAAAACCAGTTCTTCTTTATCCAATATTATAATGGTTATGGTGAGAATTTATTGGAGTATAATCAATATAAAAATATGCTTCGGGTAGGCTTTGTGATCAAACCACAGGACTTCAGTTTGTATTAACAAACCTATTGATATAAAATGAAACAAGTGTATCAAACCCATATCTTAATTGGTTCGATACACTTGTTTTTATATTTATCAGGAATTAATTCTGATCTTTCAGAATAACGTCGTGAGCTCCACCTTCTACGATTGAAGTTGAAGAAACCAAGGTGATTTTAGCGCTCTTCTGTAACTGTTCAATGGTGATTGAACCACAGCTGCACATAGTAGCCTTGATTTTGCCTAACGTTACTTCCAGGTTGTCTTTCATCTTTCCGGCATAAGGAACGTAACTGTCGACACCTTCTTCGAATTTCAGTGCTTCATTTCCGCCCATGTCATAACGCTGCCAGTTTTTAGCTCGGTTAGAACCTTCTCCCCAGTATTCTTTAACGAAACTGTTTCCGATCTTTAATTTCTTGGTAGGTGATTCGTCGAAGCGGGCAAAGTAACGTCCCATCATCAAGAAGTCTGCACCCATTGCCAATGCCAATACCATGTGATAATCATGAACTAAACCACCATCGCTACAGATAGGTACATAAATACCTGTCTTTTCATAGTAAGCATCGCGTGCTCTTGCTACATCAATCAAAGCTGTAGCCTGTCCGCGTCCGATACCTTTTTGCTCACGAGTGATACAAATAGAACCTCCTCCGATACCAACTTTCACGAAATCGGCTCCTGCTTCTACCAAATAGTTGAAACCTTCCTGATCAACTACGTTTCCGGCACCAACCAATAGTTTGTCTCCGTAAGTTTCTTTGATCCAACGAAGTGTATCATATTGCCATTCTGAATAACCGTCAGAAGAGTCAATACATACTACATCAACTCCTGCAGCTACCAATGCCGGAACACGATCTTTGTAATCGCGGGTATTGATACCGGCTCCCACTAACAATGTTTTGTCTTTGCCCGACAGTTCATTGGGGTTTTCGTGATGGCTGTCGTAATCTTTACGGAATACGAAATATTGTAAGTTCTGATTCTTGTCGATAATAGGCAATGTATTTAATTTATGATCCCAGATGATTTGGTTGGCTTCTTTCAGTGTTACACCTAATTCACCGACAATCAGTTTCTGGAAAGGAGTCATAAAGTCTTTTACCGGAGTTGCAGGATCATCCTTTTCAACCCGATAATCACGACTGGTTACCATACCCAGCAATTTCCCGTTAGGTGTTCCATCTTCAGTAATACCTATGGTTGAGTGCCCGGTCTTTTTAACCAATGCTATTACATCCTTCAAGGTATGGTTGGGTGTCAGGTTTGAATCACTAACAACGAATCCAGCTTTGAATTTCTTTACTTTGCGAACCATTTCTGCCTGGCTTTCGATTGGCTGAGAACCGAATATAAACGACAAACCGCCGTTTCGAGCTAATTCAATAGCCAAATCAGGACCTGAAACAGATTGCATGATAGCTGATACAAACGGGATATTAAGTTCGATAGCTGCTTTTTCGCCAGCTTTGTGTTTAACAAGAGGAGTTTTGAGCGATACGTTCGCCGGTGTACATTCTTTTGTTGTTAACCCAGGAATAAGCAAGTATTCACCAAAAGTTCTTGATACATCATTTAAGTAAATTGCCATAAGATTCTATTTATTTACTGGATGAAAGTTTTATCTTGCAAAGATAAGGATTTTACTTGGAATTATGCGTTGTGTCTGAAAAGTTTCTTTCCCCTTTCAAACAAAAAAGGAAATCTCTTGCTCTAAACAAAAGATTTCCTTTTTTCTGCCCAGAAGTAATCTGGCAGGGATCAGTATTTCTTGTCGCAGTAGTAATCAATCATCCGGTGAATGGCTCTTGTACATGCCGGACAGAAAGGTGCATAGTCGCGCATCATACAGTGATCCATCGGGCGATATATACCTTTCGATAAATAACCACCACCTTCAAAAACGCCACATTTATCTTTATGGGCATCATCTAATGGAGTCGGAACCGGTGTATTAGCCGGTAATAAGTCTTTCCACTTGGCATCAAAATTCACCAATGTGGTAATGTTGGGTTCCCAAGGTTCGTATTTCAGATTATAGAAATCGTTGTAGGCTACTTCAGAGGAGAAGTATTCGTCGGCAAGTCCGGCGAAACTGTGTCCGAATTCGTGTGTGAATACAACCGGAGTTTTAGGATGATCGGCTGTACCACAGGCATAGAAGTTATACATTCCTCCGCCTCCGTAGGTATCGGCGTTGATGAGAATAAAGATCGCGTCGGTTGGAACGTTCCAGACTGCATCACGGATTGACTTCATGTCTCGGGTCGTTAAATACCGGTCAATACCGAATGTGTAATAGCCTGTATTGAAAGCGGTGTTCTTAAATACTCCTTTACCGGAACTGTCTGTACCGGATTCTTCGGAAATACAACCAACAGCCCATACGTTAAAGTCATTTTTGCGCTGGTCGTATGGGGGCGTTTTGAACAAAGCTTCCATGAATCGTTTGGCATCGGCTACAAATTTATCTTGTTCGGCAGCAGTATAACCTTCAGCCAAGAAGACCAGATCGACTTTTTCATGCGAATCTCCGTTACTTAGAATAGGAGTTACCCGATTGGCCTTTAAGTTTCCCTGGTCAATAAAGATACTGGTCGGATCGATATCCATTTTTAATAAGGTATGAAACTGCATGTCGTTCCGGTCGCGTGCCGTCAATTCCATAACGATTGGATTCTTGGGATAGGGAACAGATACACTGTTTGTCCAAGCTTGTGTCTCCGTATTGGCTTGGTCGGTTGTTCTCCATTCCTCAAATAAAGTGTTGAATCCGCGGGAGTAGATCAATTTGTTTGTTGCTTTGTCATAGATATTGACGTAATAACCTCCATAATAAAATTGATCAATCAAGTTGTTCAAAGGTCCGCTCCATACCGGTTCCTTTCGTAATTGTTCAATCGCAGCAGATTGTTGCTTTGCGTTTCCACTTAAGGAAAAATCAATTCGCAGACTTTTCCTTTCAAAAAAAGTGTCGAATGTCGTTTGGGCAAACAAACTCGGTATAATACAGAGAATGCCTAAAATTAAATGTATTGTTTTTTTCATAAAGCTGTTGTTTTTTGCAAATGTACTGTTTTTAGCTTAAAATAAACTTGGTTTTGGGATGAAAATATAGGGGAATAATTGTTTGATAGTTACTTTTTATATTTTTGACAGATGTGCTAAAGCTTTTCCATATTTGTCAAAAAGTTTTAGCACATATATGGAAAAGCTTTTCGACAACTGTCAAAAAATAACATTCTGATAAGAACCAGTCTTGGGGAAATCCGAATAGCTCTTAATTATATCTAAAGTTTTGCCAGTCAAATTAAAAAAACATTACCTTTGTGACCGAATTTTTCAATAATGCCAGAAGGTGATTCGTAGATTATTGTATATTATACCATTTGCTTTGTTCTTTATGGCTGCTACGATGCTGGTGCAGGCAGCGGAACGAAATTTTGTTGTGGTGATAGATGCTGGTCACGGAGGAAAAGATCCGGGAGCACGAGGGAAAATCATCAACGAGAAATCTATAAATTTATCGGTTGCCTTAAAACTGGGAAAGCTCATTTCCAGTAAACATTCAGATGTGAAAATTGTTTATACCCGTAGTACTGACAAATTTGTAGAATTGGATGAACGTGCAGAAATAGCCAATCGGAATAAAGCCGATTTGTTTATATCCATCCATACGAACTCGGTGGCTAAGGGGAATCAGGCAAAAGGAACGGAAACCTATACATTGGGTTTGGCCCGTACGGAAGAAAACCTGGCAGTGGCGATGCGGGAGAATTCGGCGATCTTACTGGAAGATGATTATCAGCAGAAGTATGAGGGATTTGATCCGAATTCGACGGAATCGTATATTATATTTGAGTTTATTCAAAATAAGCACATGCAGCAAAGCGTTGCCTTTGCTTCTGAAATACAAACTCGTTTTGCTTCGTCGAGACGTGAAGATCGGGGTGTTCGCCAGGCAGGTTTCTTGGTCTTGCGGAAGACTAGTATGCCGAGCGTATTGATAGAAGTCGGGTTTATTTCAAATAGAGACGAAGAACGTTATTTGGCTTCAGAATCCGGACAGCAGCAATTGGCCAAGGCGATATCCGATGCTTTTGACCGTTACAAGCAGGAGTATGATGCCCGGCAGGCCGGCTCGTTGGGAAAAGGAAGAACTGAAGTCAGAGCAACTGTTGCGGAATCTGCTGTACCGACCGTAACAATGGAAGCAGAGGATACGAATTTTGATGAGAATCCTCCTGCCGGAAGTGAGGAAGATATTTTGCGGAAGAAGAAAGCACGTCTGGCAGCTCAGGCGAAAGCCGAAGAGATGTCTTCTGAAACGGTTTCGCAAGAGCCGATACAGATTGGTACGATTTATAAGATTCAGATCTTGACATCGGATAAGCCGCTTTCATCGAATTCTCGTTTGTTGAAAGGCTATGATCCGGTTGAATGTGTAAAGGGAAAACGTATTTACAAATACTTTTACGGATCAACGTCTAGTTATAAAGAGATCAAGCAGCTATGGCGTAAAACCGTAAAAGACTTTAAAGATGCATATATTGTAGTCTTTAAAGATGGAAAGCAGGTAAATAATTAATTTGAAACTAAAAAAATAACAGGATAAGATGAAAAAAGTATTCACCAAAGAAGCAAAGATAGGATTAGTGTCAATAATCAGCCTGATCTTACTTTATTGTGGAATCAATTATTTGAAAGGTATTAATTTGTTCAAGCCGGTAAATCACTATGAGGTCGTATTCTCGAATGTAAAGGGTGTTACTATTTCAAGCCCTGTTTATGTAGAAGGATTTAAAGTCGGTTTGGTACGTGAAATCCGTTACGATTATGAGTCGAAAGATAAGATCCTTGTGGATATCAGTCTGGAAGATGAGATGAAGATAAATAAGGGAAGTTATATAAGCATCGTCAATAGTTTTTTGGGTGGTGCTGAACTTCATATCCATTTGAATAAATTCGTTTCAGATTATTATAAGCCGGGAGATAGCATTGAAGGACGGATGACGGAAGATATGATGCAGTCTGTTCAAGAAGATCTGTTGCCTTCGGTTGAGGCCATGCTGCCGAAGATTGATTCAATCTTGGGAGGTTTGGAAAAGATCGTGAATCATCCAGCTTTGACTCAGTCATTAGAGCATGTGGAAAAATCGACAGCTAACCTGGAAGTCTCAACTCGCCAGTTAAATCAGTTGTTGGCAAGCGATGTTCCGGTGATTGTTTCGAACCTGAAAACGATCACTGCCAATTTCTCGGATGTGAGTGGCGAGTTGAAAACATTAGATTTGCAATCAACCGTTCAAAGCATCAATGCTACGCTCGCTAATCTGAAAGTGACGACAGAGAAGTTTAATTCGAAGGACAATACCTTAGGTTTGCTTCTGAACGATCGGGCTTTGTATGATAACTTGAATGCAACCACAGATAATGCCTCAAAACTATTATTGGATTTGCGTGAGAATCCGAAGCGTTATGTGCATTTCTCGGTATTTTGATTAGGAGAAAAGAAAATAGAAAATTTACTTTTGTCTTTCTGATTTTCGGATATTCTTTTTGATGAATCAAGGTGGTAGTATAAAATCTTCTTTTTTAGAAGGATAGGCTTTGTTTTCTGTTTGCTTTCTGCTAACCGGGTTTTGACAAAATGATAATGAAAATTGGGCTTTTGGTTTAATTCTTCTATCTTTAAAAATATAAATACTTGATTATTAGGATGGTATATTAAGTTGTTGAGATTAAGCTAGATAAATTTATTTGTAAATTACAAGACAAATAGGATTTTTTTTTTTAGAATTTATTTCTAAACTTTGCAGTCCGAATAAGAGCGAAAAAAGTTTTGGGAGAAATAAAAACGATGCAGTCTGATTGTCAAATATTGTGGAATAAGTGCCTGGAAATTATTAGGGACATCATCCCGGAGGAACAGTTTAATACGTGGTTTCGTCCGATAATTCCTTATTCATTTAATGAAAAGAAGGAATTTAGGATATTGGTACCCTCAAATTTCTTTGGTGAATATATAGAAGCTAATTTCCAGAATTTATTGATGCCTGTTGTCCAGCGAGTAATGGGGGCAGAGGTGTCTTTGATATATCGTGTGGCTACTTATGGTGATGTGACAGATGAAGGATCTATGATGGATTGTCATCCGGAGCCCACTGTAAAAGCTGCTCCTGTTCGTTCTACCGTACCTGGTCTGTTTGATCAGCGTGCTCCTCAGGATTGGAATTCTTACTTGAATCCTAAATATAGTTTTGATAACTATTTTGAGGGAGAAAGTAATAAGTTGGTTCGTTCAGCCAGTGAGGCTATTGCCCAGAATCCGGGAAAGACCGCCTTTAATCCGATGTTTATTTTTGGTGCATCAGGTGTGGGTAAAACCCATTTGTGCCATGCAATAGGTAATCGGATTCAGGAACTGCATCCCAATAAAAAGGTGTTGTATGTATCTGCACATTTGTTTAGTACTCAATTTACAGATGCCGTTCGTAAAAACAACGTAAATGATTTCTTGTATTTTTATCAGGGCGTTGATGTGTTGTTGCTGGATGATGTACAGGAATTTATTGGTAAGGATAAGACACAGAATACGTTTTTCCATATATTTAATCATTTGCACATGCTGAATAAGCAGCTTGTTTTGACATCGGATAAGCCTCCGGTGGAACTTCAAGGTATGGAAGAGCGTCTGTTTACCCGTTTGAAGTGGGGATTGACAGCCGAATTAAGTCGTCCGGATTTGGATTTACGAAAGAAAATCCTGAAAAATAAGATGAGCCATGATGGTATCGTAATACCGGATGACGTATTTAATTTCATTGCAAACAATGTAACGGAAAATGTTCGGGATCTGGAAGGCATATTGGTTTCATTGATGGCAAATTCATTGGTGAACAACAAGGAAATAGATATGTCTTTGACCAAACGGGTGGTAAGCTTATCTGTTCGTTTGGAAAAGAAGCAGATTTCGGTTCAGTCAATTCAGGAAACTGTTTGTAAGTACTTTAATCTGGAACAGGCTGCTATTCAGACGAATTCTCGTAAACGTGAAATAGTTCAAGCACGCCAAATAACCATGTACTTGGCGAAGAAATATACAGATTGTTCTTTCTCTCATATTGGGAAGATTGTTGGAAAGAAAGACCACGCAACAGTTTTGCATGCGTGCAAAACTATCAAGGACCAGATAGATACCAATAAGTCTTTCCGTACTTCTGTTGAAGAAATCGAGAGTCTACTGAAAGGTTAATTCTAGATATTGTAATTATTGATTTATATAAATGAATAGCTGTGGAACGTAAAATCTATACTTTTGACGAAGCTTATAAGGCATCGTTAGAATACTTCACCGGTGATGAACTAGCGGCGAAAGTATGGGTAAATAAATATGCCTTAAAAGATGCTTTTGGAAATATTTATGAGCAGTCGCCGGTGGATATGCATTGGCGTTTGGCCCGTGAAATAGCTCGGATTGAAAATAAGTATCCTAATCCATTATCCGAGCAGGAACTGTTTGATCTTTTTGATCATTTCCGTTATATAATTCCTCAGGGAAGTCCGATGACAGGAATCGGAAATGATTATCAGGTTGCTTCCTTGTCCAATTGCTTTGTCATAGGTTTAGACGGCCCGGCTGATTCATATGGAGCTATTATCCGAATTGATGAGGAACAGGTTCAGTTGATGAAACGTAGAGGTGGTGTGGGACATGATTTATCTCATATCCGTCCGAAAGGTTCACCTGTGAAAAATTCGGCTTTAACCTCAACGGGTCTTGTTCCTTTTATGGAGAGATATTCCAATTCTACCCGTGAAGTAGCACAGGATGGCCGTCGTGGAGCCTTGATGCTTTCGGTATCTATTAAGCATCCGGATTCAGAATCCTTCATCGATGCTAAAATGGTAGAGGGGAAAGTGACAGGAGCCAATGTTTCCGTCAAGATTGATGATGAATTCATGGATGCTGTCATCCATAATAAAATGTATCGTCAGCAATATCCTATTCATTCGGATAATCCAGAATATGTAAAAGATATAAATGCTGCAGCATTGTGGGAAAAGATTATCCATAACGCATGGAAGTCGGCAGAACCAGGAGTACTATTCTGGGATACTATTCTGCGTGAATCTGTAGCAGACTCGTATGCTGATTTAGGATTCCGTACCGTATCAACCAATCCTTGTGGTGAAATACCTTTGTGTCCGTACGATAGCTGTCGCTTGCTGGCAATCAATCTTTATTCTTACGTGGTTAATCCTTTTACGAAAGATGCTTATTTTGATTTTGATTTGTTCAAGAAGCATATCGGATTAGCTCAGCGTATCATGGATGATATTATTGATTTGGAATCTGAAAAGATTGAATTGATATTAAAGAAGATCGAATCAGATCCTGAATCGATGGAAATTAAGCAGCCGGAGCATTATCTGTGGGAAAAAATTCAGCGAAAGACTTTGATGGGGCGTCGTACCGGAGTTGGTATTACGGCTGAAGGTGATATGCTGGCTGCATTGAATTTGCGTTACGGTACAGAAGAAGCTACTGATTTTGCTGAGAAGGTACAACGTACATTGGCTTTGGCGGCTTATCGTTCGTCTGTGAATATGGCAAAAGAACGTGGTGCGTTTGAAATATATGATGCCAAGCGTGAAGAAAAGAATCCGTTTATTAATCGTATAAAAGAAGCAGATCCTTCCTTGTATGAGGATATGGTGAAATATGGTCGTCGTAATATCGCTTGTTTGACCATTGCTCCTACTGGAACGACCAGTTTGATGACACAGACAACCTCTGGAATAGAACCTGTCTTTTTACCTGTTTACAAACGTCGTAGAAAAGTAAATCCGAATGATGCGGATGCACGGGTTGACTTTGTAGATGAAACAGGTGATGCTTTTGAGGAATATATCGTATTTCATCATAAGTTTGTGACTTGGATGCAGGCCAACGGTTATTCTGTAACGAAAAAATACACGCAAGAGGAAGTTGATAGTTTAGTTGAAAAGTCTCCTTATTTTAAAGCAACTTCAAACGATGTAGATTGGTTGCAGAAAGTCCGGATGCAAGGACGTATTCAGAAATGGGTTGATCATTCAATTAGTGTGACTATTAATCTGCCCAATAATGTGACGGAAGATTTGGTAAACCAATTATATGTTGAAGCTTGGAAAAGTGGATGTAAAGGTTGTACGGTTTACCGGGATGGTTCTCGCTCGGGCGTGTTGATCGCAACAGACAAGAAGAAAAAGAAAGATGATTGCAATTGTATGCAACCACCGGTCATTGTTTCTACTCGTCCTCGAGAATTGGAAGCCGATGTTGTTCGCTTTCAAAATAAGAAGGAGAAATGGATTGCGTTTGTTGGTTTGTTGAATGGCCGTCCATACGAGATCTTTACAGGATTAGCTGATGACGAAGAAGGAATCATGGTTCCGAAAAATATATTAAAAGGTTCGATCATCAAGAGCTATGATGAAGATGGAAAGAAACATTATGATTTCCAATTTAAGAACAAGCGGGGCTATAAGATGACAATAGAAGGATTGGATGGTAAGTTTGATCCTGAATATTGGAACTATGCTAAACTGATTTCCGGAGTATTGCGCTATGGTATGCCTATTGATCAGGTTATTAAGTTGGTTCAAGGAATGGACTTAAGCAATGAATCAATCAATACATGGAAAAATGGAGTTGAGCGAGCCTTGAAAAAGTATTTGCCTAATGGTACGGAAGCTAAAGGACAGAAATGTCCTAATTGTGGTCAAGAAACCTTGGTTTATCAAGAAGGCTGCTTGATTTGCACTAATTGTGGAGCTTCTCGTTGCGGATAAAATCTATATAAATAATTATGTAATAGTAACCTTCTGATTGATGCAATTTGTTTTTAATCAGAAGGTTTTTTATTTATTTCTGCTTGGGTGAATTCTTTTCAGGAAGGTTACTGGTGTTATCCATGGTACATTTCCCATTGAAAACAGCGTTCGGTTCAATTTCTATATTAGGAGCTGTAATATCTCCTTGAATTGTTGCGGTCGCTTTTAATACGAGTTTGGTACTTACATGGATGGAACCAGTCACATTGCCATGTATTTCAGCATTGTTTGAAGAGATGTTGCCATTGACACTTCCTTTAGGGCCGACAACGATTTTTGCTTGGCAAATGATATCACCTTCGACTTTTCCATCAAGTCTGAAGTCTGTATCTGTAGAAATGTTCCCTTTAATCGTAGTTCCGGCAACTAGCACATTGTGTAGGCCGTTGCTTGTTTGTTCTTCGTTCTTTTGTTTGTTTCCAATCATAAGGCAATTTATAGCGAATGTTTTGCAAATATAGACTATTTTTTTGCAGAGACGTTTAATTTAGGCTATATTTAAACCCGAATTATGAGTTAGAAAAACTCCATAAATGGAATGTTTTGGTATGACAACTAAGATTGAATTAAAGTCAATGAGATTTTATGCTTATCACGGAGTTGATCCACAGGAGACTCGGGTAGGTAATTGGTTTATTGTTGATTTGATGGTAACAGTCGATCTTGTTCAGGCTATTGAAAATGATAACTTGGATAGTACAATTAATTATGCAGAGATATATGAGGTTGTTAAGTCGGAAATGAATGTACCTTCAAAGTTAATTGAGCATGCGGCTGGAAGGATTCTAAAATCATTGAGAAGGCGTTTCCCTCAAATAGAACATATTCAGCTTAAGCTGGCTAAACAGAATCCTCCATTTGGAGGTGATGTACAAAGTGCAGCAATATTATTGGAAGATTAAAAGAAATTATTTCAAAATAAAAGGATAAATTAAAATGTATATGGCGTATACTAATAATGTAATGATCGTTCGTCATGGTCTGTTGGCTAATTTGGTGAAGTTATGGAAAGAAGACCGATTGGTTGAAGAAATTGACCGTTTACCAATAGAAATGAGTCCTCGTCGTGCGAAACCTAAAGGGAGATGTTGTATATATAAAGAAAGAGCCGTCTTAAAATACAAGACATTGCCGTTGTTGGGTTTTGATATGAGTGACGAAAAAGACGAGCTGACCCCTTTATCAAGTTATGCTAGTCAGGCATTGGAACGCACAGAGAATCAAAAGGAAAATTTGATGTGTGTGATAGATGAGGCTTGTTCTTCTTGTGTTTCGGTCAATTATGAAATAACTAATTTGTGCCGTGGTTGCGTAGCGAGAAGTTGTTACATGAATTGTCCGAAAGATGCTATTCATTTCAAGAAAAACGGGAAAGCTGAGATCGACCATGACACTTGTATTAGCTGTGGAAAGTGTTATCAGAATTGTCCATATCATGCGATTGTCTATATACCAATACCTTGTGAAGAAGTTTGTCCTGTCAAAGCAATTAGTAAGGATGAGTATGGGGTTGAACATATTGATGAATCGAAATGTATTTATTGTGGTAAATGTTTGAATGCTTGTCCTTTTGGTGCAATATTTGAGATATCTCAAGTTTTTGATGTCTTGCAGCAAATTAAGAAAGGAACAGAAATTGTTGCTATAGTTGCTCCTTCTATACTGGGGCAGTTTGGATGTTCTAAAGAACAAATCTATGGTGCATTAAAGCAGGTAGGATTTACGGATATAGTGGAAGTGGCACAGGGTGCGATGGAAACGACAAGAAATGAGGCCGAGGAATTAAAGGAAAAACTTCATGAAGGACAAGCCTTCATGACAACAAGTTGTTGTCCTTCTTATATTCAGTTAGTGGAAAAACATATTCCGGACCTGAAGAAATATGTGTCGACAACTGGTTCTCCTATGTATTATACAGCCCGGATGGTGAAGGAGCAAAGACCTGATGCTAAAATTGTGTTTGTAGGACCTTGTGTAGCTAAACGAAAGGAAGTGAAAATGGATCCATGTGTGGATTATACGTTGACTTTCGAGGAAGTTGCCTCTATATTTACAGGAATGGGTATTAACTTAGATGTTGTTAAGCCATATTCTTTGTTGTCAACAGCATCCCGTGAGGCGTATGGATTTGCTCAAACCGGTGGTGTTGTGAATGCCGTAAAAGTTTGCTTGCAGCAAGATTCTGTCAGTGCGATTCAGATTGCAGGTCTGAATAAAAAGAATGTGTCCTTGCTTAGAGCTTATGCAAAAACAGGAAAGGTGCCTGCTCAATTTGTCGAAGTGATGGCTTGTGAGGGCGGTTGTGTTACGGGACCGAGCGTTTACGGAGATAAGTCGGTTGGTCAAAAACAATTATTGAAGGAGCTGGCTAAAATAACAAGTGCGAAGTAACATAGGATTTCAAAGAATTTGATGATTCATAGGTTGGAAATGCTTCGGGCAATTTTTTGATCCTTAAACGATATGGTTTCGAAAAGGATTGTATCTTTGTAGGATGTATTGCAGAATAAATAGCATTGGGATTTAACCAAAGGATTTAAGTTTTTAGAAGGAATGAAACGTATTATAGAAATATGCGCCAATTCAGCACAAAGTTGCGTGGAAGCTGAAGCAGGAGGTGCTTCTAGGGTAGAGTTGTGTGCTGGTATTCCAGAGGGAGGAACTACTCCTAGTTATGGGGAGATAGTCATGGCAAAGCGATTGACTTCCCAGATAGATATTAATGTAATTATTCGCCCTCGGGGTGGTGACTTTTTATATACGGAAGCTGAGATAAATTCAATGTTGTTGGATATTGAATTATGTAAGCAACTGGGAGTTCATGGTGTTGTATTTGGGTGCTTGACGAAAGAAGGAGACATTGATGTCCCTTTGATGCAGAAATTGATAGAGGCAGCCAAACCTTTATCTGTAACCTGTCATAGGGCGTTCGATGTTTGTCGTGATCCGTTTAAGGCGTTGGAGGAGTTGATAGCGTTAGGATGTGATCGGATTTTGACCTCTGGACAACAATCAGATGCCGTTAAAGGTATTCCTTTGATTAAAGAACTTGTAGAAAAAGCAGCCGGACGAATTATTATTATGCCGGGTTGTGGCGTGAGAGATACCAATATAGTTCAGATTGCACGTGAGACTGGTGCTGTAGAGTTTCATACATCAGCAAGAAGCATTGTATACAGTCAGATGGAATTCAGAAATGAAAAGGTTCCTATGGGCAGTAATAGTGTCTCGTCTGAATTTGAAACGGTACAGACGGATCGTAAAAAAGTGGCCCTTTGTGTCTATGGTGAGGAGTAAATCGATACAGTGAAATAAGAATTTGGTGTAAATACGAAAGAAAAACGAAAAGAATGGAGCTTATTTCATGAATTTTGTTTTCCTTTGCGAAAAATATCATTTTGAGGTGAATTTAATCATAGAACAAGGAAACACATCTACGAAGGTGGCTATCTATGCAGAAGGTAATTTAAAAGCATCTTTTGTGTATAAAACTTTTGATAAGAGTAAGTTAAAGCCATTGTTTGATGTTTATTCGTTAGACAAAGGTATATATTCGACAGTTGCCGATGTGGATGAAGATTTAATAGCTTATTTAAAGGAGCGTCTTTCTTGTTTTATTTATTTTGATAACGATGTTCGATTACCTATCACTATCAAATATAAAACACCTCATACATTGGGAAAGGATCGCATTGCGGCTGTTGTGGGTGCTTATTACCTTCAGCCGAATCGGAACATTCTGATTATCGATGCGGGAACGTGTATTACTTATGAATTATTGGAAGCTTCCGGTTCATATTTGGGTGGAAATATATCTCCGGGTATGACAACGCGGTTCAAGGCTTTGAATGATTATACTAAAAAGTTACCTCTGGTAAATGAGAGGGAAGAGGTTCCTTGTTGGGGAACTTGTACGGAAGATGCTATCCGGGCCGGTGTGGTGAATGGCATAGTGTTTGAAATGGATGGGTATATTGATAAAGCAAAAGAATTATATTCTGATGTTTTGGTTTTTTTAACGGGTGGACATTCGTTTTATTTTGAAAGCCGGTTAAAAAACTCCATCTTTGCAGACATTAATTTAGTGTTGACAGGATTAAATAGAATCTTAGAGTACAATGTTGAAAATTGAAAAGTTTATTTTGTCGGGAGTTTTGTTGTTGACTCAATTGTCGGTTTGGGGCCAAAACAATACAGCATCTCCATATACCCGTTTTGGATTTGGAGAAATAGCTGATCGTTCTTTTGGGGCTGGCCGTGCAATGGGAGGTGTAGGGATAGGATTGCGTTCTCCTGAACAAATAAATCCGATGAACCCTGCATCTTATAGTTGTATGGATTCTTTGACCTTTATCTTCGATTTTGGAGCGTCAATGAAAGCATCCTCGTTTAAAGATCAATCGAATCAGTACAATCATCTGAGTGGTAATTTAGAGTATATAGCTCTGCAGTTCCCTATAACCAGATGGTTGGCAATGAGTGCCGGGTTATTACCTTACTCGTTTGTTGGTTATAAGTTTGGAGAAGTTTCAACTATTGGAGATGAAACTTATCAGAATACTTATTCAGGAACAGGTGGATTAAACGATCTCTATGGAGGTTTGTCTATAGATATATGGAAGAAGCGTTTGGCTGTTGGTGCGAACTTCGGTTTCTTGTTTGGAAATATAAATCACTCGCAGTATTTAGCTTTTTCGTCGAATGATAATTCTTCTTCCTCACCTTATATGAATCAGCGTATTCGTCAGATGAAGGTGAGAGATATGAAGATGGATTTTGGTTTGCAGTATACACATCCTCTGAGTGCTACGGAAAGTGTGACTTTAGGATTAACTTATTCTCCGTCAAATCAATTGGGCGTGAAAACTTATGATACAATTGAGAAGTTAAGTGTGACTAGTTCTGGAACTTCTGTAATTGAATCTTCTACAGATACAATTCAGGGTCTTCGTTATGACTTGCCTAATTCTTTTGGAGTTGGTTTGTCTTATATGAAAATAGATAAGCTATTGTTGGCTGCCGATTTCTTATATGAAGATTGGAGTAATGCTAGCTTTATGGGAGAAAAAACATTCCAGAATCGTACACGTTTTGCTATCGGTGCTCAGTATGAACCTAATGCAAGAGCTAAAAATTACTTTAATCGTATTCGTTATCGTGCAGGTTTTCATTATGGTGATTCCTATATAAGAGTGAATCAGTCTGAGGAGAACGGAAATAAAGGATATGGTTATAAAGAATATGGTGCAAGCCTAGGTTTAGGATTACCGTTGATTGACAATCGTTCAATAGTGAATGTTTCGTTTGAATATGTCAAAGTCAAACCGGAGCATGTGTCTATGATTGATGAACAATATTTTCGCGTGACGGTGAATTATACATTTAATGAACGTTGGTTCTTTAAATTTAAATTGGATTAATAATATAGTTAACTTTAATTGAAAAATAGATATGAAGATCAAAGTATTATTATTAGCTCTTGGCTGTACAATGGGAACATTGGGAGCATACGCCCAAAAAGGGGTGGACAATGGAACTCAGTTTGGATCTGGTGAAGACAGTGTACGCTGTATCACTAACATTAGCTTGTTTGTACCTTATGCAAAAGGTGGTAATTTTAAAGACGCCTTAGAATTTTGGAAGATTGCTTACAATGAATGTCCGGCATCTACGAAGGACCTTTATTTGTATGGTGTACGAATCGTTTCTTGGCAGATTGAAAACGAAAAAGATCCTGCTAAGAAAGCTCAGCTGGTAAATGATTTGATGACAGTTTATGATAAACGTATCAAATACTTTGGAAATGATCGTAAGTATGGTAAAGATTGGATCATAGGAAACAAGGCTGAAGATTATGTAAAATATGCTGGAGACAATTTGGATGCGAATGCATTGTATGATTGGACGAAGTCAGCAATTGACGAAAAAGGTGACAAATGTGAAGTAAAGGCTGTTTCTTATTTTATGTTTGCTTCTTTGCGTAAAATGCAGGCAGATCCTAATTTCAAAGATCAGTACATTCAAGATTATTTGAAAGCAGCAAGTATCATTGATGCTCAGATTAAGGTTGCAGAATCTGCAAATAATGAAAAGGAATTGAAGACATTAAAGGCTTATCAAACAGCTGTAGAAACAGGTTTTGCAAACAGTGGAGCTGCTGACTGTGAGACTTTGCAGAATGTATATGCATCAAAGATTGAAGAAAATAAGACAAACTTGGATTTCTTGAAGCAGACAATTGCATTGTTACGTAAATCTCGTTGTCAGGAAATTGAAGCTTATTTTGCTGCTTCAGGATATGCTCATGCTATTGAACCGACTGCAGAATCTGCAATGGGCTTGGCAAAACAGGCTGTAAAGAAACAGGATTACGAAACTGCTATCAAGTTCTTTGAAGAAGCTGCTAATATGGAAAGTGATGCAGCAACTAAAGCTGAAGACTATTATATGATTGCTCTGTTGACATTTGATCAGAAGAACTATTCTAAGGCAAGAGAATATTGTCGTCAGGCTATTTCTTTGAATGCTAATTATGGTGCACCTTATTTGTTGATTGGTAAAATGTATGCTGCAACATCTAAGAGTGTTTATCCGAATGATCCGGTGTTGGCAAGAGCCGTATATTATGCTGCTATTGATAAATTCCAGAAAGCTAAATCTGTTGATGCAAGCTGTGCAGAAGAAGCTAGTAGCTTGATCTCTTCTTACAGTGCTCACCTTCCTTCTACAGAAGAAGTATTTATGCACCCGGATTTGGAAAAGGGTAAATCATTTACAATTGGTGGTTGGATTGGAGAATCAACCGTTGTTAGATAATTATATATGTTGGAACGTTTTATACGTGTGACAAATATTTCAAGCATAACAACTATCTCAATGGTAGTTGTTATGCTTCTTTCGTTTACAGTTTCTTGTTCTAAAGAAACTAAGGATGTCGTTAATGCGACGTATGATCCTGAAAAAAGTTATACCATGAAAGCTACTCAGGTTAACACGCTGATATCAGATTCCGGAATAACACGTTATCGGATAGAAGCTGCTGAATGGATCGTTTTTGGTAAAGCAAAAGAACCATATTGGTATTTTCCTGAAGGTATTTATGTGGAAAAATTTGATACCTTGTTCCATTCAGAGGCAAGTATTAAAGCGGATACAGCTTATTATTTTGATAAAAAAGGCTTGTGGCATTTGATTGGAAATGTTGAAGTTGAAAGTCTGCAAGGGGAGAGATTTGATACTTCTGAATTGTTTTGGGATCAGAAAAAAGAGAAAGTTTATTCAGAAAAATATATTCGGATTCAGCAGGAAGAACAGATTATTACGGGTGTTGGATTTGAATCGAATCAAAATATGACGCGTTATAAGATTTTTAATTCTCAGGGAGAATTTCCTGTGGAAGATACTCCTCAATCGCCAACAGATTCTGTTCAAATGGAAAAGAGTTTGGCTGTTGATTCTTTAAAAATGAAATAAGAGTGGAAATATTATTCAATATATTAGTATCATTAGCTTTTTCTGCCTTTTTCTCAGGGATGGAAATATCGTATGTCTCTGCCAATAAGTTGCGTTTTGAATTGGATAAGAAGGATAAAAGTTTGACAAGTAAAATATTGGATGTTTTTTTTCATAATCCGAATCAATTCATTTCGACAATGTTGGTGGGTAATAACATCGCATTGGTTGTATATGGTTTGCAAATGGCCATTTTACTTGAGCCCTGGATTGCTCAATTCGTTGATCAAGAAGCCTTGATTGTCTTAATTCAATCGATAATTTCTACCATACTGATATTATTTACGGGAGAGTTTATACCTAAAACGATCTTTAAAATTGATCCTAACTTTTTCTTGCGTCTTTTTGCTCTCCCTCTATACCTTATATATATACTTTTATATCCCATCTCGAAGTTCTCTTCTTTATTGTCTTTTCTGATATTGAGAATTGCAGGTGTAAAAAACTTGAAAGACTCAGGTGTTTATACTTTGGGTAAAGTGGATTTAGATTATTTCATTCAGCAAAGTATTGAAGATGCACCACAGGATTCGGAAATGGATACGGAAGTCAAGATTTTTCAGAATGCTCTTGAGTTTTCAAATGTGAAGGTGCGTGATTGTATTGTACCCAGAACAGAAATCGTTGCTTGTGATAAAGAGGTTTCAACGGATGAACTTCGTTCCCGTTTTATTGAAACGGGACTTTCCAAAATCCTTATCTATGATGAGAATATTGATAATATAATAGGATATATACATTCTTCGGAGTTATTTAAACATCCAGATAATTGGTTGGAACAGCTTTGTAAGGTTTCTATAGTCCCTGAGACTATGGCGGCTAATAAATTGATGCGTGTTTTAATGCAAGAAAAGAAAAGCTTGGCTGTCGTCGTGGATGAATTTGGTGGTACATCTGGTATCGTCACATTGGAAGATTTGGTGGAAGAGATTTTTGGCGAGATAGAAGATGAACATGATATGAAAAGAGAAGTTGCCCGTAAAGTCTCTGAAAATGAATATTTATTATCTGGTCGTATGGAAATAGATACCTTAAATGAAATGTTTGGATTGGATTTGCCAGAGTCAGATGATTACGTAACAATTGCAGGCTTGATTCTCCATTATTACCAGAAATTCCCGAAGTTGAATGAATCCATAGAATACGGTAAATATACTTTTAAAATCGTTAAGGCTACAGCGACTAAAATTGAGTTGGTACGGATGAAAGTTCGTGTATAAGTGAAAAAAAATGAGTAAAATGATGTTGCATGTCCTTTTTTTCGTATCTTCGTGCTCTTAAATTGAAAATGCTAAAAAGATAGATATAAACTTTAAAAATAAAATAAGATAAATGGCTACGCTAGAAAAAATTAGAAGCAAAGCTGGACTGCTGGTCCTTGTTGTGGGATTAGCGTTGTTCGCTTTTATCATTGGAGACTTTTTGAACTCAGGTTCAACCTATTTTAGACAAACACAGGAGCGTGTTGGTGAAATTAACGGTGAGGTAATTAGTATTCATGATTATCAGGCTCGTGTAGATGAAATGACCGAAATGTATAAAATGCAGACGGGATCTACAAGTTTACCTGAAGAGTATTTGACTCAGATCCGTCAGAGTGTGTTTGATGCCATGGTGCAAGACATTGTCTTAGGTGAAGAAACTGAGAAAATCGGAATGGAAGTATCTCCTGAAGAGTTATTTGATATGGTTCAAGGTGAAAATATTTCTCCGATGATTCAGCAGATGCAAATGTTTGTCAATCCTCAGACTGGTGCATTTGATAGAAATGCATTATTAAATTTCTTGAAGACGATTGACAACGATAATATTGCAAGTATGCCGGCTGAACAGCAGGATCAATTGATCAAAGCTCGTAATTTCTGGTTGTTCTGGGAAAAGAATATCAAGCGTCAGCGTTTGGAACAGAAGTTTACTACTTTATTGGCAAAGGCTGTTTCTGCGAATAAGTTGGATGCAAAAGAATCATTTGATGAAAATGCCAAGAATGCTAACATTGTATATGCAATGCAATCTTATTCATCTATACCTGATTCAACCATTGAAGTAAGCAAGAGTGAAATTGAAAAGCTGTACAATCAGCGTAAAGATCTGTATAAGCAGAAAGAAACAAAGGTTATTAAGTATTTGTCTGTAGACATTCGTCCTAGCCAGGAAGATTATAACAATGCTCAACAAGATATTGAATCTTTGAAATCTGAATTTACAACAAGTCAGAACGTAGCAGACATTGTTAATGAAAATTCAGAAGTACCTTATATGGATGTTTTCTTTACTGACAAGGCTTTTGATCCTGAATTGAAGCAATTTGCTACTACAGCAGAAGTCGGTGCAGTATATGGGCCTGTATTTGAAAACGATAAATATAGAATGTTTAAACTTGTAGCCAAGACTACAGCTCCTGACTCTGTAAAAGTAAGTCATATTATGTTGGCTGGTCAAACAGAAGAAAGAACAAAAGTGTTGGCTGATAGTTTGATGAATGAAATCAAAGGTGGAGCAGATTTCGCTGAATTAGCTAAGAAGTTCTCTGCTGATCAGGCAGCTGAGAATGGAGGAGAATTAGGTTGGTTTACTGAAGCAACTGCTTTGAGAGGTGTCAATGAGGAATTCAAAAATGCTATCTTCTCAACTCCGGTAAATCAAGTATCAGTTGTAAAATCAATGTATGGAACCCATTTGGTGAAAGTAACAGAGAAGACAGCTGATGTTGCTAAGTATAAAGTTGCTGATATCGATATGACGGTATCTCCAAGTTCTAAGACTTATAGCAATATTTATAATGAATTGAATCAGTTTATTTCTAAGAACCGGGATATTGCAAAATTGGATACAGCCGCTAAATCAGCTGGATACAATGTGATTTCTAATGTTTCTATTACTCCGGATAATCAAGTATTAGGTTCAATTAAGAGTTCTCGACCTGTCATTCGTTGGGCTTTCCAGAATGAAAATGGAAGTGTTTCTGAAATTTTTGAATGCGATGACAAGTTCGTGATAGCTGCTATCGAAAAAAGTATTCCGAAGGGTTATACTCCGATTGAAGTTGTAGCACCTTCCTTGAAAGCTGAATTGGCTGCTCAAAAGAAAGGGGATAAGATCGTTGCTGATTTGACAGCTAAGAATTTGACTTCTTTGGATGCTTACGCACAGGCGATGAATACTTCTGTAGACAGTGTTAAGTTTGTATCTTTTGGAACACGTCGTATTTCCGGAATCGGTGTTGAACCGAATATGAATGCAGCTGTATCTTTAGCTAAAGTAGATCAATTGAGTGCACCTGTAAAAGGAAATAATGGTGTATATGTGTTTAAAGTAATAGCTGAAAATACAGACAGCAAAGAATATAATGAAGCAGATGTAGTTCGTTCATTGGATGCTACAAATGCTTATCGGTTCTCTTATCAGGCAATCCAGTCTTTGGTGAATAAAGCTGATGTAGAAGATAACCGTATCCGTTTTTATTAATTAAAGGAAGTACTGTAGGGCCTTTATAGGCTTAAAAATATAAGGTCATCTTGGAGTTATCCAAGGTGGCCTTTTGTCGTTTATAGAGAATATAGTCTGTTTGTGATTCCTAGTGTGCGGAAAAAGGTAAATGATATACGTAGATATGAAAAATGAAACCTTAGAGAATTGATGATAAAATTCATTGGAATTGATAGTGAAAGTAACGAGATTCATTTTAGAGGTATGATAGGATCTTACTTGGTGTTTTTCTCCCTTTAGCTTGAGGTTAACCTTACGCCTTATGATTTATAACTTGTTTGTAAGTTTTCAGTAGTAAAAAGCTTCTTTTCTTTCTTATATTTCGTGATGCTTGTTGAATTATAAGCTAAAATGTAATCTTTGATGATAAATTATAACTATCAATATGTAAGTACATATATCTTATATTGGCAATGTTTTCTTTTGATATGATTAATAAAGGTTAAATAAGTGGTTTGATCTATCATTTTGTCAATTATTATTTGGTGATAAGGAAAAACGTATGCATCTTTGCAGTGTCAAAATAAAACAACCTATAAAACAAAAGTAAGATATGAAAACTCAATCTTTTTCAAAAAGCATTATTACATTAGCATTAACATTCGCCTGTGGTTTGGTTGCAAATGCAGCTTCTCCTCGAAATTATTTATATGACACAAAGGAAGAAAATGGTTTGATTACTTCTAAAACTATTTTTTTGCAAGCTGATAATGGAATGTTGGATAAATAAGTCAAATATGAATTTGTCTATAATGAAGCCGGTAAAGTGGCTGTAAAGAAAGCTTACCGCTGGAGTGAAAACGAAGGAAAATGGCTTCCGTTCTATCAGACAAATTATACATACGACGATAAAAAGCAAAATATTGAATCAACTTATGGTATGTGGAATAAAAAGACTAAACAGTTTGATTTGAATAAACAGACGATGAATATTCCAGCCTCAAGTTATAATGAGATATTTTCTTAAATGAAGCAATTTACTATTTATTAAAAGCGATGATTATTTCATCGCTTTTTTTATGTTTATTTCTACGGGTAAACTTGAAATTATTATTATTTTCGCATCAGTTGAATTTAATATTTATCCTATGAAAAAGTATGGTTGTTTTGTGGCTGTTTTACTATTGCTAGGTTCAACGTCGTGTGTTACGAAGAAAAAGTATCTATTAGCAGAAAATGGTCGGTTAGAAGCTTTACAGCGTGAAGAGACACTGAAAAAGCAATTGGTAGATTGTCGGGATGAAAATGATCAGTTGTCTGCCAGATTAACGCAATTGATGCGAGATACGGCAGATATGCGTCGGAATATCCGCAGTTATCGGGAGATGTTGAATACGAATCTGGGCGAACAGGATAAACTAAATGAGTTGTTGACAAAGAAAATGCAAGAGTTGGATGAACGTGAACGTACGATCAATCAGTTGCAAGACTTGATCAATGCTCAGAATGAAAAGGTTCAGAATATATTGAAAAGCGTAAAAGACGCCTTGATGGGCTTTAGTAGTGATGAATTGAGTGTGCGAGAGGAAAATGGGAAAATATATGTGGCCATGTCAGACAAATTATTGTTCCAGTCTGGAAGTGCTACCGTTGATAAGCGAGGTAAGGAAGCTTTGGCCAAACTGGCAGAGGTCTTAAATAAGCAGAAAGATGTTGACGTGAATATAGAAGGACATACCGATACGAAGCCAATTCATACAGCTCGCTTTGCAGATAATTGGGATTTAAGTGTGATCCGTGCCACCTCTGTAGTACGGATATTAACTAAAGAATATGGAGTAAGTCCGATGCAAATTGTTCCTTCAGGTAGAGGAGAATACTTGCCAGTAGCAGATAACGAGACAACGGAAGGGCGAAGTAAAAACCGCCGAACAGAAATAATAATTGCTCCTAAATTAGATGAATTACTCAAAATCTTGAATTAAGTATAGGAGAAGTAAAAAAAAGGATTGGTTAATCAGCCAATCCTTTTTTTTGTTTCTAAGAGTTTTTATAAATAATACGATTGTATATTAAATTTCTTTCGTTTTTTAAGTTATTATACGTGTTTATAAAGTATTTCTATATTTATCTAATGTTAAAAGTAAAAAAGCTTTTATTAGGTATTCGTTGCATTATAAATATTTGAAATGTAGTTGTTTGTTTTCTTTTTTGAACTTAATATTTTTAATTGAAAGAATTTTGTTTGTGTAAAAAGTACAAATAGGAGTAATGAAAAAAGAGTTTTTTTCTAACTTTGTTGGCAGAACGTGCTAGACTTTTTAATAAGTTATAAAATATTATGTGCTAATATCATGTGCCAAAACAGATCCTTTTATCTTTTTAACTCAAAAAGATAGAAAGATATAATAGAATGGCTTTAGACGAAAATGATAATGATGAATATTCTTAATTTATAAAGAAAGTGAGAAAATGAGAAAAGAGTTGATTTTTCAAAATTCCATGAAAATTTCATCTTGTCTTTTTGTTACAGCATTTTCAGCGTTGGTTTCTCCAGCTTTCGCTGCTGATGTAGTAAGTGAAAAAGATAATATGTCTATTCATGAAACTTTGCAGTCAAAAACAGTGACGGGTGTTGTTGTTGATGCTGCAGGTGTACCTGTAATTGGTGCTAATGTAATAGTAAAAGGAACTACAGTAGGTACTATTACCGATTTTGATGGTAATTATTCTTTGGAAGTTCCAGAAAATGCAGTCCTACAGATTTCTTATATTGGTTATTTAACCGAAGAAGTTACAGTAGGAGATAAGTCTTTTATAAACGTTACTTTAAAGGAAGATTCTCAGGCTTTAGATGAATTGGTTGTTGTTGGTTATGGAACAATGCGTAAATCGGATGTCACTGGTTCTATCGCAACAGCTAAAGGAGATGAATTGACAAAACAGCAAAACTTTAGTGCTTTGGACAATTTGCGTGGTAAAGTTTCGGGTGTCAATATCTTCTCTAATTCTAGTCAGCCAGGTGCTTATAGCAATCGAGTTATTATCCGTGGTATGGCAACCATCAATTCTTCATCAGACCCTTTGTATGTAGTAGATGGTGTTGTAATGGAAAATTTTGATTTGGTGAATCCAAATGATATTGAATCAATGGAAGTATTGAAGGATGCTTCTGCTGCTGCTATCTATGGTGCTCGTGGTGCAAATGGTGTTATTATGGTAACAACTAAACGCGGTAAGACTGATGGCGAAGGAGTTTCTGTAAGTTATCAGGGATCTGTTAGCGTAAGTTCTATGGCGCGCAAGATGAATACTTTAAATGCTCAGCAGTGGTGTGATGCTTTCATGATCGGTTTGGAAAATGAAAATAAGTATCAAGGAACAAATTGGTCATTAGATCGTCGCGATTGGTTCAATGATCCGGTTTATTTTGATGCAGACGGTAATCCATTGTATGATACCGATTGGCAAGATGAAGCAACACGTAATGCTGTTTCTCATAACCATCAGATAAACATTCAGCAAGCTGGGAAAAATTCTTCAATGGGTGCTTTCTTGAATTTTACAGATCAGCAAGGTATTGTAAACAATACATATAATAAGCGTTTAAATGCGAAAGTTGCTTATGATGCCAATCCGTTGAAATGGTTATCTACTTCTGTTAATTTGTTGGTTAACCACACCTGGGGACGTTATACACCGGAGGATACGGGTGGACAGGATGCTCGTCGTACGATGATTGAAATGTTGCCTTGGTTGCCTGTCTATGAACCGAATACAGGAAATTATACAACAAGTACTTCTTCAACTATTAATGATGTGTTGGGATTTGAAGGAATGTCAAACCCTGTCTTCATTCTGAATGAACAAAAGCGTATGAAATATAATACGCAGATCTTTGGTAATGCAGCATTAACATTCCATTTGATGGAAGGTTTAGATTTGAAGACACAGTTTGGTATGGACCACCATAACATTGATTATAGAGGTTATTCTTCTAAAGAGCTGAATAATATCTCAATGCCTAATGGTTGGGCTGAATATACAAATGAGCAAACAATGTATTGGCAGGAAGAAACTTACCTGACTTATAACAAAGTGTTGGATAAGCATCGTATCAATGCAATGGCAGGTTTGTCTTGGCAAGAACGTACTTACCGTAGAAACAAATCTTATACAGAAGGTTTCTTTGATGATTTCTATCAGGACAATAACATGGCTATAGGTACATTGCCTTCGGTTCCTGAATCAGAGTGGACTCGTTGGGCCATGAACTCCTACTTCTTGCGTTTTGCTTATACTTACAATGATCGGTATTCAGCAACAGTTACAGGTCGTGTTGATGGATCTTCTAAGTTTGGTGAGAATAATAAATATGCCTTCTTCCCCTCTGCAGGTTTAGCTTGGAATGTATCTCAAGAAGACTTCTTGAAAGACAATAAAGTCATTAGTACGTTAAAATTACATACAAGTTATGGTTTAACTGGTAACTCTGAAATTGATCCATATTATTCTTTAGGTCGGGTAACTGCTGAGACTACTTTGGCAAACGGACAGCGTGTTCCTTCTTTGTATGTTGGCAATATGTCAAACCCGGATTTGAAGTGGGAAAAGACAGGACAATTTGATGTTGGTTTCAATTTAGGCTTGTTCCAGAACCGTTTGAATTTTGATGTTGCTTACTACAACAAGAAGACAACCGATTTGTTGCTGGATTGCCCGATCCCGCATTCAACAGGTTTCTCTACCATCTTCAAAAATGTAGGTTCTGTACGTAACCAAGGTTTGGATATTATGGTGAATGGTACGCCTATTCAGGGTGAATTCACTTGGAATTCTACATTGAATTTGAACTTCAATAAGAATAAGATCTTACACTTAGGAGATACAGATGCTGATATTTATCAGGATGACTGGGTAAATGGAGGTACTATCTTGAGAGTCGGTGAAAGTATGGGTAGTTTCTACGGAGTTGTTCGTGAAGGTGTTTATACAGTAGAAGATTTTGAAGCTGGCTTATGTGAAAAGACTCAAATTGGTCATGCTAAACGTAGTGAATCAAAAGAGATTATTGGTAAAGGTTTGCCAGACTGGACAGGTAGCTGGGTAAATAATTTCTCTTATAAAGGATTTGATTTGACAGTCGACTTCCAATTCGTTTGGGGTGTTGATACATGGCAGCGTTTTATGCACTCAACTTACGACCGTTTTGGTATTACCAATGGTTTGGAAAATATCTTGACAGATGCATATGATGGTACAAATCCTGAGACTATGCAGCAAATGATTTATTTGGCTAACTCTGGACATAAAGGTGGTGATACAACCAGTGATTCACAGTGGATGTGTAATGGTTCTTATCTGCGCTTGAATATGCTTCAGTTAGGTTATACATTTGAATCAAATGTTGTAAAGAAGTTAGGTCTTGCAGGGTTACGTATGTATTTGAGTGGTAATAACTTGTTCTTGATTACAGCGAAGGATTTCTTGGGATACGATCCTGAATCAACTTCTTCGACATCTAAATTTGGTCAGAACATGACGTTCTTCTCATACCCGAGAGCGAGAACATTTACATTTGGTCTTAATGTAACCTTTTAATCAAGTTTATTAATTCGAATTTAAGATGAAAAAGATATTAACAATAGCAGTCGCTTGTGCTGGATTAGTGAGTTTTACAGCATGTAGTGATTTCTTGGATGAAGATCCTCGTTCTGAATTGGTGACGGAATCATTTTTTCAAACTCAGGCACAGGCTGAAGGTGCTGTAAATAATCTTTATAGAACCGGTGCGATGAACTGTTATACAGATTTTGGTAGTGCTTATGTAAATACATTTGCTTCTTTACCAGAAGAATTAACAGGTTATTTCAGTAATAGCTATGAAAACCAGGAAATTCAATGTAAGTATAGTCGTTTGTTGACTCGTCAAGATCATACAATTGAAATGGCTAGCAAAATGGATGGAATTTGGGATAATTGCTATAAAGGAATAAATCGTGCAAATTCGGCAATCAAATACATCCCTAATATTAAAATAGATGAAGAAGGCGAAGGGGAACGTTTATTAGCTGAGGCGAAGTTTTTCCGGGCATTCAATTATTTCTATTTGGTAAAAACATTTGGTGCGGTTCCTTTTTATACAGAACCTTATGAAGTTGCTGAAAATATGGAACTCGAACGTACTGAAACTTCTACTATTTATACTCAGATTGAAAATGATTTGAATGAGGCTATGGCTGTTTTGGCTGATGCTAGATTTACAGATAATCATCGTATAACGAAGCATACCGCTGCTATGGTATTGACTGATGTTTATATGTATCAGCATAAGTATGCAGAAGCTGCTAAAACAGCTCAGTCGATTATTGACTCACAGAAGTATAGTTTATTGGCTAATACAGATATGGCTGATAATAGTGCTTATAACCAATTGCGTGAATTAGACAATAATTCGGAGGTAATTTATTCTTATGAGTTTGATCCTTCAATTAGTCCAAGTAACTGGTTGCCGACTTATGCTTTTAGTAGTTCTGCTACTGCTGTATTTGATAAATATGCAATCTTTGAACGTACTCATGGCCCGATCAAGCGTTATCTGAATATCTATGAAGATAATGATTTGCGTATTCAGCCTAAACAGTTCTTTGTTTGGGAATATACTAATCCGACAAATAATAAGACTTGGTCTTCTGAAGATGCCGGTTGTTGGCTCTATTATGATGAAGACGCTATGTTGAATACCGGTAAAGGTGGTAAAGACTGGAACATATATCGTTATGCTGAGACTTTACTTGATGCTGCTGAGTCAATTGCACAGTCAACAGGTGTTACTGCAGATGCTGCCAGATATTTGGCTGAAATCAAAGCAAGAGCAAACATGGACGGTAAAACAGTTGATGAGATTGCAGCTGATCTGCAAACTTTAGGTAAGCAAGCCTTTATCGAAGAATGCTGGAATGAACGTCTACGTGAAATGCCATTAGAATTTAAAATGTGGGATTTGTGTGTACGTGTAGGTAAGTTCCCTAATATTTCAGATTCAACAAAAGGACAGATTACTTGGGTTGACTTGGTTGGAGCAACTAATGCAGCTGGTGCTACTATCAAGGAAACTGATTTATTATGGCCTATTTCTGTAAATGAAATTCAGCGTAATCCGAATTTGGAACAGAATCCTGGATATGCAAGAGAATAAGATTTTATACAAATAATAGGTAGATATTATATTTTAGAGAACCGTGCCCATATAATTTGTGGGTGCGGTTTTTTATTTGTAGAATTTGGTGTGAGAATAGTTCATACCAGACTATGTCTGTTTTGGAAATAACTTCCAGTTCTTAAAAGGTTTAAGAACTGGATAATATATTTAATCTTTACACGTAAAAGCAAAATATAATATGTAGGAGAAGGCTAGTAGAGGAATGATAAAACCGATTGCCATTTGATTTTCTCCGATATGTCCCATCAAGATGGGACTGAAAGCTCCGCCTGCTACACTCATCACAAGGTATGAAGATGCTTTCTTTGTCTTACTTCCCATACCTTCCAACCCTAAGGCAAAGATGGTAGGAAACATGATAGACATGAAAAAGAAAGAACAATATAGAGCATATAATGATATACCTTTGATGGATGAAATGACAAGTAGCATACAGATTATACAGAGGAATGCATATAATCGTAATAGTCTGTTGGGTTTTAGCCATTTCATGGTGAAACTACCGGTTAATCTACCGAACATAAACAAAGCCATTCCTCCGAATGCCAGGAATTGGGCCGCTTGTGTATTACTGATGTTGGAATCTATTTCTGTTACATAGTTGATAAAGAAACTGAATATTCCTGTTTGAGCTGCACAATAGCATGCTTGGGCAATGACGGCTCGTACAAATTGTTTACGTTTCCAGAGTGGGATCGTTGGAGTCATTTCCTTTAGTGTTGATTTCTCATCAGGAAAGGCTTCATCTATAATTTCTTCTTTTATTTCTGGCAAATGAATGAAGCAGAATATCAGTGCTACTACAATGACAATTGTACCTATTAACAAGTAGGGCCTTGCTAAAGCAAATTGGTCTCCTTGTTCTGCCCCGAATATTAGTAGTCCTCCAACGAATGGGCCTAAAATCCAACCTAGACCATTAAATGATTGGGATAAGTTAAGACGTTGTGCTGCTGATTCCGTAGGACCAAGTACGGTAGAATAGGGATTCGCAGCCGTTTCAAGCATACACAATCCACAGGCTATGATGAATAAAGCTATAAGGAAAGGAGATGCCGAATGTATCATCACTGCGGGAATGAAAGAAAAGGCTCCTAAGGCAAATAATAGTAAGCCGAAGATAATTCCTCGTTTGTAACCGAATCGTTTCATAAAGCTACCTGCTGGCAAAGCCATTAGAAAATAGGCAATATAAGTGACGAATTGTACTAATCCGCTTTCTGCTTTGGTCATGGTGAAGGCTGTCTGAAAATGTTTATTCAGTACATCAAGCAGACCATGGGCAAATCCCCAAAGTAAAAACAAACAAGTAATTAAAATAAAAGGAATCAAGTAAGATTTTCCGTTCTCTGCACGGAAAAGAGATTTGTTTGTTTGCTTCATTGTTTTTGAGTTTCACAAGTTCATTTTATGAAATAACATCTTGGATAGGCATCTGTCAACCGTAATGACGAGCCTGAGCGTTGGATGTTTAATTGTTCGAACACTAACTTTGTTGAATCAGTTGTGTATTCAAGCATAGAAGCATACTTCTCTTCGGGAATAGAGTCTAAAGAATTTATTCCAGCCTTTGAGAGTTGGAGGTTCAGCAGCTGAGAGTAACTTATGCTTAATACTAATTTGTCTTGTATATAAATGTATAGACTGTCATGAATGGAATGAAAGTAATTCCCCTCATTCTTGTATGGGCTTATAAAATAGGCTTGATGATAAGAAGAAATATCGGTTGGTTCATCACTTTCTATCGAAATAAACTGGATTTTACTTGATGAACCATCCTCTGAATGATCTCTCCCTTCCTGAGAATATGTCTCAATATCTTGTATTGAAATACCGGGTAGGTATGATATTCCCATTATAACAATAACGGCTGTCCAGGCAATAGTATAATAATGGAAAACTCTCTTGATAAAGAAAGAGAAAGATAATAAAGTCAATAATAGGACAACTACTACCAGATAAACACGAGGTATGGTAAATCCATACTGAGAAATGCGGTAATAAATACCAATCCAGCAAAGTATCAGGGTCGGTATAGAGATCAGACTTGCATGCCGATAAAACCAATCATAATATCGTTGGCGCAGAAATGGCTGGCAACCTTTCAGCAAGAACAGTAACCCGACAAATCCGGTAACCAGATAAGCTATCTGTCCTTTGGGCAAATTCATGGTAAGTCCTATCCGGATTATATACAAATATAAGATACCACTATAAATCAGTAAAGCCGGAGACAGGATGAAGTTTAGTAGGAAAGACAAGAAAGAACTGAAAGTCTCTTTGGTTTCTTCTTTCATGGAATTGAACTGAAGAAAAAACAAGGGCGCCAACAATCCGTAGGAAAAAGCTTGCGTATATTGGATTATCTGTTCGGACGATCCCTGCCAGATATCAAATATATAGCGGATAGAAAACAAAATCGATAACAAGACACTCCAGGTAACGGATGATAGAAAGACCGTAATGGCAATGAGTTTGATATAGTTTAATAACGAGTATATGAAGCCTGAGTCCTCTTTCTTATTGAAGGATAGAATATAAAGGAGTTGTATCGCTCCAAATGTGAAAATATAACGTAAAGAGATGTTTTCGTTTACCCAGTAAAATGGTATCAGTAATAAAGGACTGATGTAATATAGTATCTTTAACCAGCCTGAAGTTTTGTGATGCAACATGCAGGTGATCAAGAAAACCATCGGACTATATCTCAACATAGTTTGGATAAACTCTCCTCCGTAATTTTCCAGACTACTCCATAGTATGAAAAAAATACATGCCAGACATGCTTCTATCGGATTTTGAACAATGATCAGTCTTAATCCTTGTATAAATTGTTGGATCTTGTTATGCTCTTTCATTGGTTGATAGCTTTATAAATGGCTTTACCCCATAATTCTCCCAAATCTTTGGCTCCTTCTTTGGTCGGATGTAAGAAGAATATGCCGGCATTACCGTCTTCGTGTTGAAATTTATCATAGTTCTCTTTAAAGAAGTCAAATCCTTCTGTGTCTCCCAAGAATACTTGTCCCGGGTTTGTCTGAGAATAGGATTCAACCAGTTTCTGGATTTCCGGATAATAAGATTGGAGGCGGAGTAATCCTTCCTTTAAATACATGGCACCATTATAGGTATTCGGACTATACCAGATAGGACGGTTCAGCACAACTTTGCATCCGGGATAAAGTTCGAGCAGCTTATTGATGATAGTTGTCATGTTTTGATAGTATTGTTCAGGTGAAACCGGACAGCCATGTGTACCTTTGCTGGCACTGTCGTTCGTACCCAGCATGATAGAGAAGACCATTGTTGCCCAATCTTCGTCTTTGAACTGATCGGCAGCCTGTTGCATTTTGGTAAACAGGGTTTGGGTTTCAGGTAGGTAATCAACCGTTGTACAACCGCTAACACCTTGGTTGGAGTATTTTACCTCGCCAATACCCGGTTGTTTCCCTAAATACAGTGCTGTATAAACAGGAGGAGCATTGTGGATCGGATCGGATAAACCGGCTCCATATGTAATACTGTTACCGATGAATATAATATTCAAATGTCTTTTTTCTAAGGCTTGCATTTGACCGCTGCAAAGAAGCAAAGCGAACAGACATAGTAATTTTAGATAGTTCTTCCTTTTCATAAGCTTCTCAACTTATTAATTGATTTTGACATACAAAGAAACATATTATTTTTTAAATCGCAAAAATGCCCGTATCTTTGTACGATATATTGGAATATAAATTATATGAACAGACGCTTTAGCTACCAGAAAACGAGACAGGCGGGAAAAGCTCCGCGTGGAAGAAATGTTACGATAGAACAAGAAACGACGTTACTCCCTTTCTTGTTTGATTTATTGAAAGAACAGAGCCGCTCATCGGTGAAGGCTTTGTTAGGGCACGGTCAGATATTGGTCAACCAGAACGTGACTACGCAATTTGATACTCCGTTAAAACCGGGTGATGTCGTGACAATCAGTTATGAGCGAGGAAAAGTTGCTTTTAATAATCAGTTGTTGAATATTGTGTATGAAGATGATTTTGTAATTGTCATCAATAAGAAAGAAGGCTTGCTTTCTGTTTCAACAGCCAAGGTTCGTGAGCGTACGGCATATCACATTCTAAGTGATTATTTGAAGAAGAGTGATCCTCGAAATAAGATATTTGTCTTACACCGCTTGGATCGGGAAACATCCGGACTGATGATGTTTGCAAAGACACGTGCCGTACAGGAAAAGATGCAGGCTAACTGGAACGAGATGATTACCGAACGGACGTATGTGGCAGTCGTGGAAGGACGTCCGGAAAAAGATTCGGATCTGTTGACGACAAACTTGCAAGAGAATGCAGAGGCTCGGGTTTATGTCGTTGCTGAAGGCGGTAAGGAAGCCATCACGCGTTATCAGGTGTTACGTACGAATGATAAATATACGTTGCTGGAATTGAATCTGGAAACCGGACGTAAGAATCAGATCCGTGCGCAAATGGAATATATTGGACATCCGATTGCGGGTGATTATAAATATGGAGCGGAAACAGATCCGACAGGACGTTTGATGCTTCATGCACAGCGTTTGTATTTTATACATCCGGAAACAGGCGAAGAAATGCGTTTTGATACACGTATCCCGGATTCATTCAAATCGTTAACAAGTAAAAACTGGTAAATACATATTATATATGAAGAAATTTTTGTGTTTGTGGCTGCTGACTTTAGTTGCCTGTTTAGGACAAGCTCAGATTTTGACGCCTGTCAAGTGGAAAATTAAATTAGACGATTCGGAATCAGTCGAGAAGACATTGACCTTCACGGCTACCATCGATAATGGCTGGCATTTGTATGATATGAATTTGCCTGAAGGTGGTCCGGTTTCAACGTCTTTTGCATTCGAAACCCTTGAAGGTGCCAAATTAATTGGTAATCCGGTGGCTTCGAAAGAAGCGACAACCGTATTTGATGAACAGTTCAATATGAATTTACGGTGGTTTGCCAAGAATGTTTCGTTCACACAAAAGATAGAAGTGACAGATCCGAAAGGATTGAAATTGGAAGGTTATGTGGAGTTCATGGCTTGTAATGACGAGAACTGTCTGCCTCCTGAAAAGGAAGAGTTTTCTTTCGACAAGAAAAATATAGATGTAGAGAAGACTTTGGCTGCCTTGGCTGCTAAAGGTAAAACTCAGCCTGAAGAACCATTAGTTGCAGATACTTCTGAGGAAACAGCAGAACAAGCTCCGGTAGCGGAAGAGAATAAGCCGGTTGTTCCAACCAAGACTGCAAATAAGACAACAACAGTTGGAAATACGGATTTGTGGGAACCGGTGATTGATGAACTGAAAGCTTTTGGAGATGCAACAATTACAGCGGCTGATACCAGCTGGTTGTTTATTTTCTTTGCCGGATTCTTAGGCGGTTTGGTTGCTTTGTTGACTCCTTGTGTCTGGCCGATGATTCCGATGACAGTAAGTTTCTTCTTGAAACGGACAAAAGACCGGAAGAAAGCTATTCGGGATGCCATGACGTATGGTGTTTCTATTATTGTGATTTATCTGGTAATGGGGTTGTTGATTACAGGTTTGTTCGGAGCTAGTGCCTTGAATGATTTATCGACGAATGCCATCTTCAATATTATTTTCTTCTTGTTGTTGGTTTTGTTTGCGGTTTCTTTCTTTGGAGCTTTCGAACTGGTATTGCCGGCATCATGGACTAATAAGTTGGATAGTAAGGCAGATTCTACAACAGGTATTATCAGTATTTTCTTCATGTCGTTTACCTTGGTACTGGTTTCCTTCTCTTGTACAGGTCCGATTATCGGTACGTTATTGGTACAGGCGGCTTCTATGGGTACAGCTATCGGACCGGCTATCGGAATGTTCGGTTTTGCTTTGGCCTTATCTATTCCGTTTAGTCTGTTTGCCATCTTCCCGAATATGTTGCAGAGTATGCCGAAATCAGGTGGTTGGTTAAACTCTGTCAAGGTAGTCTTAGGTTTCTTGGAATTGGCTTTGGCATTGAAGTTCTTGTCGGTGGCCGATTTGGCTTATGGTTGGCGTCTGCTCGATCGTGAAGTCTTTATCGTTTTGTGGATTGCCATCTTTGCTTTACTCGGATTCTATCTATTGGGTAAAATCAAGTTCAGTCACGACAGTGATTTGAAATATGTATCTGTTCCACGACTGTTTATGTCAATCATCTCGTTTGCGTTTGCTATTTATATGATTCCTGGTTTGTGGGGTGCTCCGTTGAAGGCGATCAGTGCTTTTGCTCCTCCTTTATATACTCAGGACTTTAACTTGTATGATAGTGAAGTTCATGCTGCTTTTGATGATTATGAGCTGGGTATGGAATACGCACGTAAGAATAACAAACCGGTCATGATTGACTTCTCTGGTTATGGTTGTGTCAACTGCCGTAAGATGGAGGCTTCGGTTTGGACGGATGCTCGGGTGAAGGATTTACTGGAAAAGGATTATGTGCTGATCACTTTGATGGTAGATGACAAGACGAAGTTGCCTGAACCTATCCAGATAGAGGAAAATGGCAAGAAGCGCACGTTGAAGACGGTAGGAGATAAATGGAGTTATCTGCAGCGAAGTAAGTTTGGAGCCAACGCCCAGCCGTTCTATGTGACGCTTGATGGCGAAGGTAAACCTCTCGGACCTTCGTATGCGTTCAACGAGGATGTTTCTTTATACATTCAGTTCCTCGAAAACGGATTGAAACAATTTAAATCGAAATAAGTGAGGTAGTAGGAGAGGAGAACCAAAACAACCGGTTCTCCTTTCTTGCTTTTATACACGTAAATATTATAAAACAAATCAATATGAATAGTACAAGAAGTGAAAAGCTGGAAGCATTCGGCCGTTTGCTGGATATTCTGGATGAATTGCGGGTTAAGTGTCCTTGGGATCGTAAGCAGACCAATGAAAGTCTGCGTACCAATACGATTGAGGAAACGTATGAACTTTGTGAAGCGTTGATGCGCGACGATGAGGTGAATATCAAGAAAGAACTGGGGGATTTGTTGCTGCATATTGTCTTTTATGCCAAGATCGGAGACGAGAAAGGTGAGTTCGATATCAAAGACGTTTGCGACAGTCTGTGCGATAAACTGATCTTTCGTCATCCGCATGTATTTGGAACGGCAGAAGCAGATACTGCCGGAAAGGTAGAACAAAACTGGGAACAGCTGAAATTGAAGGAGAAAGGTGGAAATAAGACCGTATTGGGTGGCGTCCCGGCTTCCTTACCTTCGATTGTCAAGGCTCATCGGATACAAGATAAGGCTCGTAACATCGGATTTGATTGGGAAGAACGCGAACAGGTATGGGATAAGGTAAACGAAGAGTTTAATGAGCTGAAGGCAGAAATAAATAAGATGGATGCCGACAAGATGGAAGCTGAATTCGGTGATTTGTTCTTCAGTCTGATTAATGCTGCCCGTTTGTATAAGATCAATCCGGATAATGCGTTGGAAAGAACGAATCTGAAGTTTATCCGAAGATTCAATTATTTGGAAGAAAAGACCAAAGAGCAAGGTCGTTCGCTGAAGGAAATGACATTAGCCGAAATGGATGAAATTTGGAACGAAGCGAAAGCAAAAGGGTTATAAATAAAAAAGGGGACCGACATCACGTCGCTACCCCTCCCTAAAATTAAACGCCAAAACTAAATCTAAACAAAAAACACAAATAATGATAATATCTAATTAAATCTTTACTTATTTCTTTCTTTCATAAAAATGCGTGCAAACTTCATTTCCGCATTCTTATATCTGTAAAGCTTTTCTGGCGGAAGAATCTTCCTGAATTTAGCGTAATATTCTTTTTCCAGTTCAGCTTCTTTCATATGCACCTCCAAACAAACATCAATGGCTTGATTGAAATCTTGATCGGTTGGCGATTCTTTCTTACGTAATTCCCGATTTATTTTCCGGCATTCCATACTGGCTTCGAATTTTTTATGTTCCAATTCATTTGTCAGAGGAATGAATGCTGCTGCTTCTTCAGGCGTCAGCTTCAGTTCTGCCGTAATAAATGCATTTTTTCTTGATTCGTAAGCACCCCGATCAAAGCCTTTATGCTGTTGAGAAGGTTGAGCGATCACCTCTGTGACCTGCATTACTGAAAACATCGCAAATATATAAACAAATAATTTATTCATGCTCTTCTTTTGGTAAAAAAAAGTTAATACATCAAATTATTTTATCTGATCCTCTCCATCCAAGGATTCTTGTATCAAAGCATCTGTATATTGATTTTCCAGATAATGCAAGAATTCTTCATCTTCATCATAGGAAGCTTCGATAGCAATCATTTTAGAATCAGCAGGAATGCTGGATCTTACGAGCAACGATGTCGTATCTCGTCCGTCGGTATGGCTTGAATCAAAGCGGGCAATCGTTTTAAAGAATAATCCCAGGCCGGCAAACATGGCTGCCATGTAAAGGAATGGACGCAGACGATCCAGAAGAGAAACTTGTTGAGCTTCCGGAATATGTGTTTCTTCCGGAATTTGTTTCATAATCCGATCTGTCAATCCTTCCAGGTATCCTTCCGGTGTGCTGAACGGATTTTCCTTGAGTTTGTTTTTCAGATTATTGTCTTCTATCTTCATTGTTCTCTTATTTTTTATATTACTATTGACACTTGTCGGGGACAAAGGTTTAAACATCTTTTGTTAAATATTCCTCGACTTTTTTGACGGCATGGTGATAAGATGCCTTGAGGGCTCCTACCGATGTACCCAGAATTTCCGACATTTCTTCGTATTTCATGTCATCAAAATATTTCATGTTGAATACAAGCCGTTGCTTGTCGGGCAACAAGGCGATTGCTTCCTGTAATTTCCGCTGGATGTCATCACCGCAAAAGTATTCGTCGCTTCGCAGTCGTTCGAGCAAGAATACATCTGTATCATCTATGGATATGTTGTTTTGTGTACGTTGTTTGTTCAGAAACGTAATACATTCGTTGATGGCAATTTTGAAAAGCCAGGTGGATATTTTGGCTTCCCCTCTGAAATAATCGAGGTTTGTCCATGCTTTTAGGAATGTATTCTGTAACAAATCGTCGGCATCATCGTGGTTAAGAACCATTTTTCGGATTTGCCAGTACAACTTCTCTCCATACAAAGATACTACTTGCGAAAAAGCTTTTCTTCGCTTTTCCGGATCCTGAAGATGGATAGCAATATCTTTTTCTATATCTAGCATGTTTGATTCATTTGCTGGCAAACTTACAAAATTATTCCTGTTTATAAAGGAATATCTCCGGAAAAAATACGATTGGGAAACTCTTAGGTTTAAGTCGTATCGGAATGTCAATCGGATCCATATACGGTCTGGAGACTGCGAAATATCTTATTCGTATTGTATAGATCTGTTTTTTCAGGTGATTTATTCTTGATTTTCGTTTACTTTTTACCGTTTCACCCAGGTGGAACGGTCGTATCACCTAGGTGGAACGATCGTATCACAAGGGTGGAATGATCGTCCCACCCGGGTGAAACGGTCTATGGGTAACGGGATGGAGGCGAAAACTTTTGGAGAGCGCGGAATGCGGTTCCCGATTATAAAAGGAGAAACCGATTGAAAACCGGATAAATAGCAGAAAAATATGAAATAAAACATTGTTGTATCAAAAGTATTTTATTATCTTTGCACCCGCAAAATGCTAATACAAACAGCTTAATTAAAATTATTATTTCAAATGGCAACAAGAATTAGATTACAAAGACACGGTCGTAAAGGTTATGCTTTTTATCAGATCGTAGTTGCAGACAGCAGGGCTCCACGTGATGGAAGATTTATTGAAAGGATAGGTTCTTATAATCCGAACACTAATCCTGCTACAGTAGATTTGAACTTCGATAGAGCTTTGTATTGGTTGCAAGTAGGTGCTCAGCCAACAGACACAGCACGTAACATTCTTTCTCGCGAAGGTGTTTGCTTGAAGAAACACTTATTGGAAGGTGTGAAGAAGGGTGCGTTCGACGAAGCTAAGGCTGAAGAAAAGTTCCAGGCATGGAAACAGAACAAGCAGGCTTCTTTCGAAGCTATCAAGAACAAAGACGCTGAAGCTGCTAAGGCTGCTAAAGCTGCTCGTTTGGAAGCTGAAAAAGAAGTAAACAAAGTAAAAGCTGAAGCTCTGGCTCAGAAGAAAGCTGAAAAGGCTGCTGCTGAAGCTGCAAAACAAGCAGAAGCTGCTGCTGAAACAACTGCTGAAGAAGCACCGGCTGAAAGCGCAGAATAATTCGTGCAAAAGCTTAATAAAAGGAGAGTATATCGTATGTGTCGATATGCTCTCTTTTTTTATGCGTAAAATGGGGCATTCATTCTTGCCGTTCAAAGAACTGTCTGGATATAAAAAAGCAAGGTTACAAGCCTCTTGATCCTGATAAGAACGGACTTGTAACCTTGCCAATACGTTGTTGGTTTATTTCTTCAACAAGAAATTATCGATTTGTTTTACCAATTCTTCTTTCGGCAGCGCACCTTGTGATATCATCGGGTCGCCTGTCTGCGGAACGAACAGCATGGTTGGTATACTTCTGATACCAAAAGCTGTGGCCAATTCCTTTTCTTTGTCAACATTAATCTTGTAAATAACGATTTGGCCTTTATATTCGGCTGCCAGTTCCTTTAAAATAGGAGCAACAGCCTTGCAAGGTCCACACCAGTCGGCATAAAAATCAATAATACACGGTTTGTTGCCTTCGTAAACCCATTTATTAGGATTCTTTTCGTAATTGAATATTTTGGTAAGGAATTCAGCTTTCGTCATGTTTATCACTTCACCTTCAGCCGAAGTCGTTGTTTCGGTTGCTGCCTTTGGCGCATTCTCAGTCACCTTATCTGTTTTTGCTGACATCGAACAACTGAAAGCGGCGCATACAGTCAAAATAAATAGCGAGCTTCTTAATTTGTGCATAAAGTACTTATTAATGAAATTATTATCGTTCTGCAAATGTAACAAATATAATTCGGGTAAGGTTTATTTCCATGCATGAATTATGAAGGAGAGAGAAAAAATCAGAAAAATATACTTCAAAAATTTGCAGATTCGAAAATAATCCTTACCTTTGCACCGCAATTGAGAACAAAACGATTGCAAAACATGTTGGAAACTACTGGAGAGATGGCAGAGTGGTCGATTGCGGCGGTCTTGAAAACCGTTGAACTGAGAGGTTCCGGGGGTTCGAATCCCTCTCTCTCCGCTGAAAGGGTGTAAATCAAGTAATTACGAGATTTATTCCCTTTTTTATTATCTACTAAAGTAGTGAAGCCAATATAATTGGCTTCGTTTTACAACGAAAAATTCAACTTGAAATCATTAATAAATTATGTTATTGGTTATAATTTCACTTTGCTTAATATCTATCGCTTGTGTGATAAAAAATAAGAAATTGAAATATACTTTATTTGTATTAGCTATTCTTATTTCTGTATTAAGTATGGTTTTATAATATAGTATTGGACTTGTAAAAAATAATGCGTGAATTTGATGATTATTTAGATAGGATAAAATACATATCCTCTATGTTGTTTTAAATTCTACCATATTAAGTATTTCCTTCTCTATCTCATCAATTGATGCATGAATATATCTTTTTCGAATACAATGACTATGCAAAAAATCAATCTCATCACAAAGTTCATGTAATGTATTGATAAGATGCGATGATATTATGATAGTCTTCCCTTTGTCTTTCAAATCCCGAATAATTCTTTTTAGTTGAATACATCCGTAAAGATCAACTCCGTTGAAAGGTTCGTCAAGAATGTACAGGTCATTATCTTGAAGGAGCAAGGACATAAGCGCGAGCTTTTTCTTCATCCCGGTAGAATAGTCTGAAGCGAATCTTTCCAGTGGCAGTTGAAAGATTTTATTCAAGGAATCTATGGATTTAGCATCCATCTTCTTTCCTTTGGCTTTAATACAGAATTCAAGATATTCTTTTCCGGTAATGAGGGAATAGAAAAAACTTTCAGCCGGCATATAGCCAACTGCTATTTGGGATGATTTCCTTATCTCACCGTCATAATCAGTTACTCCCATAATGCAGTTGAAAAGTGTTGTCTTTCCGGCTCCGTTTTCTCCCACCAATCCGTAGATCTTTCCGGATTCGTAAGAAACGGAAAGGTTGTCAAGGACTTTCGTTTTACCGTATGCCTTGCTCAAATCTTTTATGTATATCAGTTCCATGTGTTCTTATATTTTTTCTTGACCGAAAGAGTCAGGCCAATATTTAAAACCAAATAGGGAATCAGTACAATAGGGGTCATAATTGAAACTAAAAACAAAGGTAATGGTAAAAGTAACCAGTATATCCCCATTACAGCTTGTGTGTCAAAGGAGAATCTGGCCATTCCCATATTCCAAAGATAAAGCATGGCTGAAGAAAACAATACAAGGCAGAAATACATAGTAGCTGTATCATGCATAAGCACAAGCATAAGTAGAATAAGCGGAAACATGGTTATAGACATATTCCTCAGACCTGATTTAACCAACATCAGCTGATACATGCTGAGGCCGTTATAAACAGAAAGTTCATGCTTCGGTGGTGTCACCATATATGCTATTCCCTGAATAATTCCCCAGAATATCAGGCATACTTTACAGAGATTGATATTGTTATGCAGTACTCCCATGAAAGACAGAATGAGCAATACCGTATACATTGGTACTTGCTTTCGAAACATCCTTCTATACAACAAGTCTCCGCTGTATAATAAAGGCAAAGGCAGAACGATGGTATGATACCTGACAGAATGTATCCACGGCATAATAACCGCAGTCAGTATGATAATCGGTACAGAAATGTAATTAGTAGCAATAATCCCAGAAATAACAAACGGTAAACTGAGCAATAAATACTCTGCTGTAAATAATCTTTTGACACCATGCACCTGTAAATACAGAAACTCCTTGTCCTTTCTCCCGTTATGATACAACCAAAGTATAAGCAGATAACACGCTGGCAATATCCACACATTTGTTACTTTAGTGCTTACATAAAACAGCATAGTCGCCATACTAAGAAGAAACAGACACCGAAACGGTCCGATGCCTACAAGTATACGTACAATCTGTTTGGAGCGTAGATTTATATAGATTGAAATATTATTATTCATGACCTTAAATAAATGTAGCAACAAAAATATAACTTTTCCATCTGATAAGATAAAAGCAACTACCAAAACTTCAATCCTCTGCTTTTCTTTGGTTTTTCTGTTGGCCTTCGTAAACTTCGCCGTAATTTACCAAACATCTGTTTCAATAAAATTGTGAGTTACCAAATTGTTACTGAAAAATAGCTAAAGTGTTTCTGCTTCGAAAAGTAGAATGGATCAGAAAGTTGATTGGGATTTATGTGCATTCCAATTCAAGTTGTAACCGAATCGGATCATGCCGACCAGGTTTTGTCCGTATGTGTTTTTAATGAAGTGCAAGGCCGGTTGCAAATATCCGTTTTTCAGGCAAGGAAATTTCCAGGTAATTTCGCAAGCGCATTCTCCCATGGAAGAAAAGTCTGCGTAGTCAATAAAGAAACCTCCTTCTGATCGGGTTGTAGATAAGATCAAACCTGTACCGAGGTAATACCGGCATCCTTTGTTTCTTGGGGTATTGATTGAATATTGAGCCAATACTTTCACTTGGGGAACTAATGTTTGTTCTGCATAAGTCCATAGTGTAGCGTTCATTCCTTTCTTTTGTGTCTTGATTGTTTCTTCTTGGTTTCCCACTTCATTACTAGGAAACATCCCGTTATATAAAGCAATACCCATAAAATAACTGTTGCCATAGTTTTGATAATTTAAGGATGTGATACTGAATATTCCGTCTGTCTGCGGACAAAAGCGGAAAATGTTTTCTTTACCTGATAAGTTCCGGTATCCGGTTCCGTTGTAAATAGAGGTTTCGAGAAACCATTTATTCAAGTTTAGTTTATAATCTATTCCAACCGAAGCTACCGGATAATTGGCTATTGGATAGTTAGCCGAAATAGTAGGAAAAATACCACAGGAACTGTTTGTAAACAAGGCCGTGCACGGCGAAGTAAAATAGTCTTCGTTGACATTACGTATGCCGATGAAGAGAGAAGAATTTTTCATCTGCCAATTGATGCCCAGAACAGCCAGTGTCCATGGAATGTTTTCTGTGTCAATGTTAGAAAAAGTCTGTAAGTCATTTGCGATGTATGTATCACTGGTCTTTGATACGCTGAAGGATGCTAATTCAAATCCTATCTGATTGTTGACAGGAAAACTCAGATCTGTCCGAAGCAGATTGATCCATTTAAATCCTTTGTGGAAGTTTGTCTCTAATTCTGTTATATAATTCAGATCCAAGTTCTGGGCAACGAGGCGGTGGCTGCCAATCGCAGCTACCGTCATCGTTAAACATGCAATTATTTTTCTCATCATAGTTCATTATAGCCATTTTACAAATCGTTTGATATACCAGTTCTTGATAATTTGAGTCAGTATGCAGTAGGATAACAGGATTCCTATTAACCAAGGGAAATAACTGAGAGGTAACGGCTCTAATCCAATAGAATGTCCGATTGGAGAGAACGGTATCAGGATGCCGATTGCCATGACCAGAAAAGTCATTCCCGTTACTTGCCAGGAAGCACAGCTTTGGAAGAAAGGAATCTTTCGGGTACGGATCATATGTACAATTAATGTTTGCGAAAGAAGCCCTTCGATGAACCAGCCGGATTGGAATAGAGTCTGCTGTCCGATGCTGTTACAACTGAATACATACCACATGACGAGGTAAGTCAAGATGTCAAAGATGGAACTGATCGGACCGATAAATATCATAAATCTGCTCAAATCAGAAGCTTCCCATTTGCGAGGACTCTTTAGATAATCCGCATCCATCCGGTCAAAAGGAATGGTTGTTTGTGAGATATCATATAGTAAATTCTGTATGAGTAAATGTATTGGAAGCATGGGCAAGAACGGAAGGAAAGCACTGGCTGCCATCACACTGAACATGTTTCCGAAATTGGAACTGGCCGTCATCTTAATGTATTTGGTGATATTCCCGAATGTCTTTCTGCCTTCCAAGACTCCATCTTCCAATACCATCAGATCTTTTTCCAGCAAAATGATGTCGGCACTTTCTTTAGCTATATCAACTGCCGAATCGACCGAAATACCAATATCCGACTGACGGAGAGCCGCTGCGTCATTAATGCCATCGCCTAAGAAACCAACTGTATTTTGTTGGTCTTGAAGCAACGTGATGATTTGTGTCTTCTGCATAGGTGTGAGCTTGGAAAAGACAGTTGTCTCACGGACCGCTTTATGCTGTTCTTCTTCGTTCATGGCTTCCAGCTCAATACCTGTAAGCGCATTGCTGGTGTCGATTCCTACTTGTCGGGCAATGGTTTGTACGACTGCATCATTGTCACCGGATAATATTTTAACCTCTATTCCATATTCATGTAGTTGTTTGATGGCTCTTGCCGCTGATTGTTTGGGTGGATCCAAGAATGCCAGGAAACCTATTAATACCATGTCTTGTTCGTCCTCAATACAGAAATCGGAAGCCTTGCTCAAATAACTTTTGTGGGCTATGGCAAGAACGCGCATGCCTTGTTTATTCATTTGCAAACTGATTTCCTGCGCCTTCTTTTTCAGGGCGGAAGTAAAAGGATGAACCGAACCGTCGAATTCGGCATGTGAACAGATTTCCAGCATTTCTTCTACGGCTCCTTTGGTAATAATTTGTCTTTTCCCTTGTTTGTCTTCAACGACGACCGACATTCTTCGACGGGTGAAGTCGAATGGTATTTCATCCACCTTCTTATAATCTTCTTTCAGATACTCCAAACCAAGTTCTTTGATATGTGAAAGAATGGCTTTATCCATCAGGTTCTTTAATCCTGTCTGAAAGAAACTATTGAAATAAGCATGTCGTAATATACGTTTGTCGTGATCACTGCTGCCATCGGCGTTGATATATTTCTCCAATACAATCTGGTCGCAAGTAAGTGTGCCGGTCTTATCCGTACAAAGGATATTCATGGCTCCGAAGTTTTGAATGGCATTCAAATCTTTTACGATAGTCTTCTTCTTCGACATAGCCACGGCTCCTTTGGCAAGATTCGCCGTAACAATCATGGGTAACATTTCAGGCGTTAATCCAACTGCTACCGAAATCGCAAAGATGAAGGCTTCCAGCCAGTCTCCTTTAGTTAATCCATTCACGAGGAAAACAAAAGGAATCATAACCAGCATAAAGCGGATCAACAGAAAACTAACCTTACTGATTCCTTTATCGAAGGCAGTAGCTGCACGATGACCGGCAATACTTTTAGCAATGGTTCCCAAGTATGTATTGTTTCCAGTCTCGAACACAATACCCGTTGCGGATCCGCTGACGACATTCGAACCCATGAAACAGATGTTGTCTAACTCAATGACACTTCCTTTATGATATTTTCCTTCTTTTACCTCGGCATGTTTCTCGATAGGATCTGATTCTCCAGTAAGAGAAGATTGGCTGACAAACAAGTCTTTGGCTTCGATGATACGGATATCTGCCGGAATCATATCGCCTGCTGCTATGTGAATGATATCGCCCGGAACCAGGTTGGCTATGTTTATTTCTTCATCACTTGTACCACTTCGTTTGACATAGCAAGTGTTTGTTACCATCTTCAACAGAGCTTCGCTTGACATGTTGGCTTTCCATTCCTGATAAAATCGGAGAATGGCACTGGAGATCACCATGGTTGAAATGATAATAATGGCAGTCCAGTCCTGTTCTCCCGGATCGGCTAATAGAATGTCAAGGAAAAAGGAAATAACAACTAGACCGGTCAGTACACCGATAAAAGGATTAATGAAAGCTTTGATGAAGGTTGAGAATGGATTCTTTTTCTGTTCATGTTCTACTTCGTTCTTTCCGTAGTGGGATAACCTTTTTTCTACCTCTTCCGGCGTTAATCCGATCCGGCTTGTCTGGAAATAACTGAAAACAGAACCCAGTGGTTGAGTAGCAGCTAAAAATACCTTTTCCGTATTAAAAGAGAATTGTTCTTTTTGTTTCTTTTTCTTCCACATTGTACCTTTAATTTATTAAGCGTTACTACTATGTTTCGTTTTGACGACACAAAAGTAGGCAAGGCTCTTTCCGGTACCTGTTAGAAAACTATTAGAGTACTATTAGAAAACTATTAGAAACATGGTTCGTGCCTGAAACAAGGCTTGTTAGATGTGTGGTAGTTCGATGATAAAGGTTGTCCCTTCGCCTTGTTGGGAATGTACGGCAATGCTTCCCTGGTGAAGATGGATGATCTTTTGTGATAAAGCCATCCCAATGCCGTGTCCTTCTACTTGCTTTTCCTGTTCTCCGCGATAAAATAAGGTGAAGAGTTTTTCTTTTTCGGTATCCGTCATGCCAATACCATCGTCGGAAAGACGGATAATGCTCCATTTATCCCAATAAGAGATTTGAACGAACGACGATTTATCGGCCGAGTATTTGCAATTGTTTTCTATTAAATTGGAAAAGGCAATGTTGAGCAGATATAAATTCCCCTTGACTGTAATCAGGCGGTCGTCGTCTGCATCTTCTTCTACGAACAAGAGATGGATATTGTATTCCGGATGTGCTTTCAGAATATATTCCCGAACGTCGAGCAGAAGTTCATCCAAACGGATTTCCTGCATCTTGATCTGTTCTTTCTGATAGTCGGCTTTGGCCAGATTAAGAAGACCGTCAATGAGCTTGGTCATTCTTCGGGCATCTTGTAATGCATGCTGAATGGCTTCTCTGTATTGTTGTTCGGTTCTTTCCTTTTGTAAGGATAAATCCAGCTCGGCAATTAGGGCAGCTAATGGTGTTCGCATTTCATGGGAAACGTTACTGACGAACATCTTTTGGGAGTTGAAAGAAGCTTCCAGCCGATTCAGTAAAGCATTGAATGTAATGCTCAGTTCGCCCAGTTCGTCTTTTTCGTTCTTGACCGGTAAACGTCGGTCCATTTGTGAACTGGTAATCGTTTCTGCTTCCTGCACGATATCTCTGATAGGTTTCAGGGAAAAGCGGGCCAGTAAGTAGCCAACGATAAAGAGTAAGGTCAGTCCTACGATGAAAAGAACAGACAATGTCTTTTGCAGTTCGTACAGGTTGTTGTAACCGTAACCGTCGTAAGCGGCGGCTGTAACGATATAGTCTTTTCCCTGAAATGAGTAAAGCATACCGAGTCCTTGGTATTTGCCGATATAGAATTCTATTTCCTTTTCTTGCAAGATACGGTTTATCATCGCCCTATCTTCTTTTATGATGTCATTCTGTATGGCATCATGATAAAGCATCCGAAAATCGGTTGTATAGACAGCTACTTCTACTTCGTTGATGAATTGCTTGTTGTTGAGGTAAATGGATTGCATGGTTTGTGCATCCACCTGGCTCTGAAGAAACAAGTGGGCTTTGGTAATGGCTTCACCTCTTAGGTCATGGAAGAATGTAGTACTGCGGGTATGTTCACTGACGAAGTAAATCATCAGCATACAGAGTAGAAAGACCGTTGCTGTTGCTCCGGTATTCTTGAGTGTGAGAGCCGTGCGTATTTTCATAGCTTATCGGATAAAATGAATCCTACTCCGGGTTTTGTATGAATCAGCTTTTTGCCGAAGTCTTTATCTATCTTTTTACGGAGATAGTTGATATATACATCGATGAAATTAGTCCCTGTATCGAAGTGGGTATTCCAAACCTTTTCGGCTATCTCGACGCGGGTAATAACTTTCTCTGCATTCTCCAACATATATAAAAGCAGATTGTATTCTTTCGGAGATAGTTTGATAGCTATATTGTTTCGTGTTACTTCGCGCAGATTTAGGTTGACAGATAAATCAGCATAGGTTATCTGCTCAGGAGGTCTGACCACTGTTTCTGCATTTCTTTTCAATAATACTTTGACACGCGCATTCAATTCACGGAAATCAAAGGGCTTGACCATATAATCGTCGGCTCCGGCATCGAATCCTTCCAGCTTATCGTCGGCCGAACCCAAGGCTGTCAACATCAGGATAGGAATTCGTTCGTTTACTTTCCGGATTTCCTTACATAATTCGAAACCATCCAGTTTCGGAAGAATAATATCTGAGATGACCAGTTGGAACGAGTTGGATTGGAAAAGGCGTAATCCCATGGCTCCGTCGTAGGCAACCATGGTTTGATATCCGTTCTCTTCCAAGCCGATTTTCAGTAAGTCGGCTACTCTTTTCTCATCTTCAACAATCAAAATGGTTTGCATACAATGTTTGTATTAAGGTGATTAAAAACGGAACCGATTTCTGGCCTTGATATTTGGCTAGAATAAACGGTTATCTTTTCCTTCTCTCTTTACGGCAAAGATAGGATTTTTGCCCTTTGAGAGCAAGTATTTTTCTTTACCTCCTTGTTTATATACCTTATATTATATAGTATATTCTTCCGGGATTGCTTGGGATTTTGACTACATTTATGGAATGACTGTCGGTGATGTTTCTTCTTTCCTGACGCAAAATACATAATGAGGCATGTAGATTCCCCGGTAATGTTTTACGATTGTGTCAATCGGTTGCATCCCGTTCCGGAGGGCAACGCGTTGGGAGGCTTGGTTGGTATCTCGGATGATGGAATACAACGCCGGGAATTGTAATGTATTAAAGCCGTATTCCCGGCAGGCGATGGCTGCTTCGGTGGCATATCCTTGGTGCCAGTACCGGCGTTGTAACAGGTAACCTATTTCGGGAACTTCCTGATCCTTGTATGCCTGCATCGTGATGCCGCATTGTCCGATCCATTCCTGTGTATCTTTTCGGATCATCGCCCATAATCCGAAGTGATAAGTTTGGTAACGGTTTAGCTGTTTGTCCAACCAGGCTTGTGCTTCCTGGTCACTGAAAGCGCCTTCATAGGCATACATCGTTTCGTCGTCTTGCAGTAACCGGCAGAGGTCGTTGTAGTCTTCTTGTACAAGTTCGCGCAAGATGAGCCGTTCGGTTTCAAGAATCGTTTTCATATGAATATGTATAGGTGTTTTTGCAATAGGTTTCGGATCGAATTGCCTTCGTATCCATTCCATAATCACGGCGACGGCATACTGTTGTTCTTCACTGGTCAGTTTTCTGCCGGCAGGTATGTGATGCCATTTGGAAAAACAACCGCGACAGCAACAGCCTGTGGCATGTTGAGCAATGAATACAGGATGTCCCCGCATGGGAGTTTGTTGTCCGTCGTTGGGAATGAAGGCAGGAGCCAGGCGTTTCCGGATGAAGTCTGCGGCATGTTGACGGATTGTGTCCCATCCTTTTTCCTGAATATAGGTCTTGTCTTTCGCCTTCAGGGCAAAGCGGCTTCGGAAGTTCGATTGGGAAAGTCGGACAAACAGTTCGTCCAATGAAGCGTTCTTTCCGGCCGGAACTACTACCGTTTTGTCGGTCGGCTTGTCTGCCTTGTCGGAAGAAAAAAGATCGCCTTGTATATACTTCTCCATATAGATCCTGTTTGATTCGTAGGGTAAAGATACATGAATTCCCGGATTAAACGGAGCATCCGTCAGGTAATAAATTTTCCGAGGCGATTAAATCCGGGATTACAATCGGATAAAGATGAGGAAACAGGTAGTGAAAATGTGATTTCAGGTAGTCAATTCTTTAGTTCACGGCGTGAACTAAGTAAACCACGGCGTGAACTACTTAATCCACGACGTGAACTAAGTAATCCGCGTCGTGAACTAAAGAATGATTCAGGAAGTAAATAAAAATAATAGACGGGATCTGTATTTTTTACTTACTGAAATGACTACATTTGCCAATGTATGTATTAATGAAAGCCGGATAAAGAAAAACGTATGAAAAACAACCTCATGTATGTCCTTTGGGCTTGTATAAGTTTGTTGCCTTATTATGGTCAGGCCCAAAAAGAAACCTCTGTGTCGGATACGGGCAGATGGAAATTATGGTATAAGCAGCCAGCCGAACGCTGGTCGGAAGCATTGCCTTTGGGAAATTCCCGTTTGGGAGCTATGGTTTATGGTGGAATCGAACGGGAAGAGATCCAGTTGAATGAAGAAACCTTTTGGGCTGGTGGTCCGCATCGGAATGACAATCCGGCAGCTCTTGCCCATCTGGATTCGGTCAGACACCTGATTTTTGCCGGAAAGAATGCAGAAGCTCAAAAGTTGATCGACAAGACTTTTTACAGTACTTCGCACGGTATGCCTTACCTGACGTTGGGCAGCTTGGTAATTGAAGGGACTTTGCCTGAACAAGTTTCGGATTATTATCGGGATTTGAATCTGGAAACCGCCATAGCGACAACGCAATATCAGGCGGATGGCGTGCATTATAAACGGGAAGTATTTGCTTCGCAGGTTGATCCTGTTGTGATCATCCGGTATATGGCTGATAAGTCGGGACAACTGGATCTGACAATCGGATATGATTCTCCGTTGAAAAGCAAGATCTTGCGAAAAGGGCAGAAACTGATTATGCAGAGTAGGGGAACGGATCATGAAGGAATCCGGGGCGTTATTGAAGTGGAAACGCAAACGCAAGCTGATGTATCTGGAGGAAAAATGAAACTGGATAACCAGCACATTTATATAGAAGATGCAGATACGGTAACGTTGTATGTGACGGCTGCCACAAACTTTGTCGATTATAAGACCGTCAATGCGAATGAAGGGAAAAAGGCTTCCCAACAGTTGTCGTCGGCCATGCAGAAAAACTATACGGAAGCCCGTCATGATCATATAAGCCGGTATCAGCAACAGTTCAATCGGGTGTCGTTGGATTTGGGAAAAAGTGAAGCCGAACAGTTGGAAACAACCGAACGCATAGCCCGGTTTCAGGAAGGAAATGACTTACCTTTAGTGGCGTTGATGTTTCAATATGGCCGTTATCTGCTGATTTCTTCGTCGCAACCCGGCGGACAGCCCGCCAATTTACAGGGTATTTGGAATAATATGCTGTTGCCCCCGTGGGATTCGAAATATACGATCAATATCAATACGGAAATGAATTACTGGCCGGCCGAGGTAACCAACTTATCGGAAACGCATGAACCGCTGTTTGCGATGTTGAAAGAGCTGTCGGTAACCGGACAGGAAACGGCTCGGGTTATGTATGGAGCCAAAGGTTGGGTGGCTCATCATAATACCGATTTATGGCGGATAACCGGTCCGGTTGATAATGCTTTTTACGGGACATGGCCCAATGGCGGTGCCTGGCTTTCGACTCATTTGTGGCAACATTATTTATATACGGGTGATAAAGCCTTCCTGAAAGAAGCTTATCCGATTCTAAAAGGTGCCGCCGATTTCTTCTTATCCTTCCTGGTAAAACACCCGCAATATGGCTGGATGGTCAGTGCTCCGTCCATGTCTCCCGAACATGGTCCGGGCGGAGAAGATGTCAACCAGGCATCAACCATTACAGCCGGATGTACCATGGATAATCAAATCGTATTTGATGTATTGAATCAGGCGAAAGATGCAGCGGAAATATTGGGAAAACCGGTTGCTTATCAGGACTCATTGCAGCGAATGTTGGAACAGTTGCCTCCGATGCAGATCGGAAGATACAATCAGCTACAGGAATGGCTGGAAGATGCCGACGATCCCAAAGATCAGCATCGGCATATTTCGCATGTGTATGGCCTTTATCCCAGTAATCAGGTTTCGCCTTATTCCCATCCGCTTTTGTTTCAGGCTGCCAAGAATACGTTGATTCAACGAGGTGACGAAGCAACGGGCTGGTCGATGGGTTGGAAAATTAATCTTTGGGCACGTCTGCTGGATGGGAATCATGCATTTAAGATGATCAATAACCTGTTGGAATTGTTGCCAAGCGATGAGGTAAAAGATAAGTATCCGCAGGGTCGTATCTATCCGAACATGTTGGATGCACATCCGCCTTTCCAAATTGATGGAAACTTTGGTTATACGGCCGGTGTTGCCGAAATGTTATTACAAAGTCATGATGGCGCTTTGCATGTCTTGCCTGCTTTACCCGAAGCCTGGCAAGAAGGCGAAGTAAAAGGTCTGGTAGCTCGTGGTGGATTTGTTGTTGATATGAAATGGAAGAATGGGCAGCTTATGTCCGGTAGGATTCATGCTCGTTTGGGCGGACTTTTACGGATTCGTTCGTATGTGCCGTTACAAGGAAAGGGACTTACTGAGGCAAAAGGAGAAAATCCGAATCCGTTTTATAAAACGGCCCAGATAAAAGAACCCTTGGTCTCTGATGAAATTCAACCACAATACCCGTTGTTGCTGAAAGTTTATGAATATGATCTGATGACCGAAGCCGGGGAAGTCTACGATCTGGTACGAGGTACGGTCAATGAATAAGAACCTTTTTAGCAAGTAGATTGTATATGCAAGTCAGAATAGTAGACAGTTGGCAGAAAAGACTTCAAAAGGAATTTGACCAGCCCTATTTTGCCCGGTTGGTAGCCTTTGTGAAAGAAGAATATGCGTATTATCAGGTACTTCCCAAAGGATCACAGATATTCCATATCTTTAATGCCTGTCCGTTTGAACAAGTCAAAGTCGTTATTTTAGGACAAGATCCATATCCGACTCCGGGACAATATTACGGCGTTTGTTTTTCCGTACCGGAACATACGCCGGTTCCCGGTTCGCTGGCCAATATCTATCAGGAAATCCATACCGATCTGGGACTTCCTGTGCCTGCTTCCGGTTGTCTGGATAAGTGGGTGGAACAGGGAGTCTTCTCGATGAATACGGTTTTGACCGTCCGGGCCTATCAAACCGGTTCGCATAAAGGGAAAGGATGGGAAACTTTCACCGATGCCGTTATCCGCTTGTTGAGCGAAGAACGGGAACATTTGGTCTTTATGCTGTGGGGCGCTTATGCTAAAGAGAAGATACCATTGATCGATCAGCATAAACATTTGATATTAACCGCGGCTCATCCTTCTCCGCGTTCGGCTGATCATGGTTTCTTCGGATGCCGTCATTTCAGTAAGGCGAATGCTTTTCTGGTGCAACACGGCATGACTCCAATAGATTGGTCTGTCTGAGAAAGCCAGAAAAGAATCAGGTGAATATGAATATAGATTCGTGATTTATATTATTTTTGTCCCCTAAAAAGATATAGATATTATAAAGGAAATGAAACATTATAATTTTGATGAGATAATAGACCGTAAGGGAACCAGTTGTGTAAAATACGATGGACTGAAGAATGCTTATCAGGGAAAAGAAAATCTGATACCTTTATGGGTAGCGGATATGGATTTCGCAACTCCGGATTTTATTGTAGAAGCCTTGAAGAAACGTTGTGAACATCCTGTTTTCGGATATACATTCGATGACGATGAATACTATGAAAGTATCCAGACTTGGCTGGACTATAAGTATCATTGGAAGACAGAACGGGAGTGGATTTCTTATATTCCCGGCATTGTGAAAGGCATCGGATTAGCCGTTCAGTGTTTTACCCAACCGGGAGATAAAGTAATCATACAACCTCCAGTATATCATCCGTTTCGTTTGGTCCCGACCCGTATGGGACGCGAAGTGGTTTATAATCCATTGAAGCTTGAAGATGGCGTATATAAGATGGATTTCGAGCAGTTGGAAAGTCTGATTGATAAGGACTGCAAGATGCTTATTCTTTCTAACCCGCACAATCCGGGTGGTGTTGTATGGGAAAAAGAAGCATTGGTGAAGTTGGCTCAGATATGTTCGGCTCATGGAATTCTGGTTATTTCGGATGAAATCCATGCAGAGATGACCTATCCGCAATTCAGACATCATCCGTTTGCTACGGTTTCGGAAGAAGCAGCTGCTTGCAGTGTGACGTTTATGGCACCAAGTAAGACTTTCAATATTGCCGGAATTGTTAGTTCGTATGCCCTTGTTCCGGATAGTCGGATAAGAGAAAAATTCTATTCTTTCTTGGAAGCAGGAGAATTGAATGCTGGTACCATCTTTGCTTTTACCGCCACAAAAGCAGCTTATACGTATGGAGCCGAATGGTTACAGCAGATGCGTTCATACGTTATCGAGAATGTAAACTTTGTGGATGAATATCTGAAGAAAAACATTCCGCAGATCAAAGTATATCGTCCGCAAGCTTCTTTCTTGGTTTGGCTTGACTGTCGGGAACTGAAGTTAACTCAACCGGAATTGGTTCAATTGTTTGAAGACAAAGCCGGATTGGCCCTGAACGATGGAACCATGTTTGGAAAAGAAGGCGAAGGCTTTATGCGCTTGAACATCGGTTGTCCGCGTTCGATATTGAATCAGGCACTTGAGTTGTTGAAGAAAGCGATCGGTTAGTATTTTCAAGGAAAGCCGAAGGCGCACATGAAAAATAAGTTGTATATTTGTCCACTGTATATCAATCAAAATAAAATAGACAGATGAAAATTTCAGCAAACAAATTCGTTGCAGTAACCTACGACCTGTATGTTGGTGAAGGAGAAGAACGTGAATTGATGGAAAAAGCGACACGCGAAGTTCCATTGAAGTTTATTTATGGAACAGGATCCATGATCCAGGCATTTGAAGATGCTTTGATGGGATTGGAATCGGGAGCCGCTTTCGACTTTACGATTACTCCGGAAAACGCTTATGGCGAATACAACGAAGACTATGTATTGGATTTGCCGAAGAATATCTTTGAAGTAGATGGAAAGTTTGACTCAGAGATGATTCAGGAAGGAAATACAGTCCCGATGATGGATTCAAACGGAAACCGGATGAATGGGTCGGTATTGGAAGTCCGCGATGATGTAGTTGTCATGGATTTCAATCATCCGTTGGCAGGAGAAACTTTGCATTTCAAAGGTGAAGTAATCGACGTACATGAACCTACAGCTGAAGAAATAGCAGCAATGACAGCTCCGGCAGGAGGTTGTGGCTGCGGTTGCGACAGCTGCGGAGGCGGTTGTGGTGATCATGAACACGGCGATGGCTGTGGTTGCAGCGGTTGTCATTAAATAAATCGTATCATCCAGGTTCGGGTTTTATGAATACATTTGGGAATATATTCAGACTTACTTCTTTTGGTGAGTCGCATGGCCCTGGAATCGGTGGCGTGATTGATGGTTGTCCGTCGGGTTTCGAACTGGATATGGAAGCAATCCAGAAAGAACTGAACCGAAGAAAACCCGGACAGTCCCGGATTACAACTCCAAGAAAGGAAGATGACGAAGTTCAGTTCCTTTCGGGTATTTACGAGGGAAAGACAACCGGAACACCAATTGGATTTATTGTTTGGAACAAGAATCAGCATTCGGCTGATTACGATAATATGAAACAGGTGTATCGTCCGTCGCATGCCGATTATACATATCAAATGAAATATGGCATCCGTGATCCGAGAGGCGGAGGCCGTTCGTCGGCACGAGAGACAATTTCACGCTGTGTGGCTGGTGCGATTGCCCGTCAAATCTTGGCAAAGCAAGGGATCGATATCAAAGCTTATACTTCTCAAGTAGGAAATATCTGTTTGGATAAACCTTGGGAAGCTTATGATTTGAATCGGATAGAAGAGAATCCGGTCCGTTGTCCTGATCCTGATAAAGCTATCGAAATGGAAGAACTGATAGCTAAAGTAAAAAGTCAGGGAGATACAATCGGAGGTATTATTTCCGGAGTCATCACAGGAGTGCCAGTAGGATTGGGTGAACCTGTTTTTGGTAAGTTGCACGCTGCATTAGGCAATGCGATGCTTTCAATCAATGCCGTCAAAGGTTTTGAGTATGGTGATGGTTTTGCTGCTGCGGGATTCCAAGGTTCAGAACGGAATGACCGTTTCTTTAATGACCATGGAAAAATCAATGTCCGGACGAATCATTCGGGAGGTATTCAAGGCGGTATTTCCAACGGTCAGCCCATTTATTTTCGGGTAGCTTTTAAATCGGTAGCAACCTTGTTGATGGAACAAGAAACAGTCGATATGGAAGGCAACGATACAATTCTGAAAGCTCGTGGAAGACATGATCCGTGTGTATTGCCTCGTGCTGTTCCTATCGTGGAAGCGATGGCGGCTATGACTATATTAGATTATTGGTTGATGCAACAAACCAGAGTGATGGAAAGATAATCGTTTTATCAATCTTAATAAGAGGAGAGTCTGTATGTAATAATCTTAACAGACTCTCCTTTTTCTCTTATAAAGAGGCAATGAACTCATCGAAACTCATATTCTCTATTCCGATCTTTTCTTTCAGTCTCATTTTCTTACGCGAGATACTTCCTTTGGCTATATGGTAAATTTCTGCCAAAACAGACAAGGGCAGTTCCATCTTTATGAGGCAGCAGAAGTTTATTTCTTCTTCCGTAAGTTGCGGATAGAGCTTTTTCAATCTTTCCGTAAAATGATCAAAGCAAGCGTTGGTATTGTTGCGGATGATCGTCCAGTCGTTTTCCTGTAAATGCAAGGCTCCAGCTTTGTTCCTGTTCTGCATTAAAATAGGAATAGTAATCTCGTTCAGTTGCTTGAAATATTCCAATCGCTGATTCAATCGGGCAAGAGCTATGGTTTCCTTTTCTTCTTTCTCTTTTAAGTATTGAATTTCGGCTTCTTTCCTTTTGAGATCGCTTTGGTTTCTTTCTTGTTCGGTACGAAGTAATTGGATCTTCAGCTTGTTTTTATTTTGTTTGATACGATAATAAAACAAAAAGGATGCTAAGATGATGATGGCAAAAAAGGCAACAACCCGGTGTAAAAGAACTTCTTTGTCTGATAAGTTCTTTTCAACTTGAAGAATCCGTTCTTGTTGCTTTTTGTATTCTCGCAGGTTTTGCATTCTTTCCAATAGCTCTTCTTTTCTTCCGTAGTAAGTAGAATCGCGCAGTCGGATATGTTCTTCCAGAAATTTCCGGGATTCATTCATTTTCCCTTGTTTTTTCATTTCTTCAGCCGCATAGCGATAAGCAAGAATTCTTTTATCCAAAGGAAGCATTTCGATCACTTTCCAAAAATAATCGATGGCATGCTCTTTTTGATGAATATAAGCATCCAGACCTGCACTTTGAAGGCGATATAAAGGATTCTGCTTATCTGTTTGTGCAGCCAGATTCAAGTAATGATAGGCCGAATCAGTCTGTAGTAAAAGTAAGTGAACGATACCGGATTCGCTATATATTTGAGCTATCTGAGTAGTATCTGATATTTCTGCATATTTCTGGGCATCATGTAAGTAACTTAATGCTTCTTGGTAGAGCTTTTGTTCTTTCATCAGATTGCTTTTCAATAGGCATAATCTTGTAATTAGCTTGGAGTCTTTGTGTTGAATAGCTAATTGGCAGGCTTGTTCTAATAATTGTTCTTCTCTATCATAGATGCGATAAAAATGGTACAGATTACTCATGCTTATCTTTAAATCAATAAGTAACCGGTAATCTGTTCCGGGTGTTATATATTGAATAGCTGTTTCATAATCATCTTGTGCTTTGATTAAATAGTAATGCTGATGATTGATTTTTCCTTTCAGGTAATAAATCCGGCATAGTTTACTGGAGTCATTTTGGGCTTCAAAGTAAACTCGAGCCTTTTCTAGGGAAGTGTTACTTTCCGGCAGTTTGTTTTGAAGGGCTAGGCTGGTATAATAGAGATAGAAGTATAATGCTTTATCTCCAACATTTAATTGAGTAGTATCAATTTGTTGTAAGGACGAAAGGACAGAATCCGCTTGATTCTGTATTTTTTCCAAATCGGATAACATAGAATTTGCTTTATCATGATGGCAAGCAGGTAATAGAAATAGCAGGAATGCTAATATGACCTGACAAATATTAGGATATTGTTGTCCTTTTCGATAAGTTTTATGAAGTCCTTTTCTCATAATGCAAATATATAAAATCTGTGATAAACAAGGTAAAAGAGTTGTTTAAATACGAGATAAAAGTAGTGTTGTACATCATGTCTATCTGATGTTTTATTGTAATGTATTGAACTATATGTGTTTATCTATTTTGTTATGTACATCGAACTTTTGTGCTTTACTGAGTTAAGGCAGCTATCTTTGCATTCGAAAAACAGTGAGATATCAAGTTTACTGTGAATGGTCTGATTCCGGTACTAGGTTGTGGGATGATATCTTACTGTATTTTCCCTCTTATTTTATGTGTTTGGTTCAGTTTTTAAGGTGAATAAGATTGTTTAGTTTAGTTTAGTTTTGTTGTTCCGTTAATTGTTAGGTCAGGCGAACGCCGGCTGCCTTGCCTACAATAAATAAAATGAAAAGTATGTACTCGTGCCTGACGTTTCCTTGGAAATCTTGACGGGTAATTACTGGTAGCGGAACTTATATGGAATTTAATAAGTTGATTTATGAAACGTGTAAATTATTGGATGAAGAGAAGTGGATATATAGTGAGTTGTGTATTCGTATTAGTTATGTGCTGTTGTTTATTTTCTTGTACAGAAGAAATGTCAGAAAATTTAAAGGCTACTGATGTTATCTTCCAGAAGTACAGAGTTGATTTTTCTAATACGCAAGACACATGGGTTTATGCTCGTTTTGTAAAAGATGAGGATAAGGCTTTTAATGAACTGAAGCTGACAGGTGAACAACAGATTACAGTGAATGATAAGTCTATGAACTATCATTATGTCAATGATCAGGCTCCGGTGGATTATAGTTATTCATTGAAGTTGGGCAAAGTGGATCAGGTAGATTTTACTTTCCAGCGGGCTAAGAATAAACAATATAAGAATACGGCGTTAAGATCGGCTGTTCTTCCGGTTTCTATACCTGCAGATTTGGCCTTTATTCAAAATGATGTTGCCTGGAAGTGGAATGGGGAAGATTTGAAAGCGGGTGAAAAGCTTGAGGTTACATTGGAAACAGATAAGGATGGTTATGCCATTTATTATGGTAGTATATCTGATGACGGAAGAGAAGTTACGTTTTTGAATGTACCAAAAGGAGATTATGTTTTGACTCTTCGCCGAATGGTTGTTTCAGAGACACAGGATAACGACCTGCCGGCTAAAGGAGAAATGACAATATGCTATTATGACAAGAGGAAAATATCCGTAAAAGAGAGTGTGTGAATTGTAAGGGACAAGGCTTTGGCAGTTTTCTGCTAGGCCTTGTCATATTTTTTATCCTTTTCAGATAGCTACATTATTAATAATATGTCCTTCTTGGAAAGAGCGTATGTTTTGAATAGCGATCTGCATCAGACGTACACGTGCTTCATAAGTAGCCCAGGCAATATGGGGAGTGATATAACATTGGGTTGCCGTCAGAAGCGGATTATCGGCTAGTGGCGGTTCAGATGACATTACATCAATACCGGCTGCAAATAAGCTCCGGTTGTTGAGCGCTTCTGCTACGGCTTGTTCGTCAATCAAAGGTCCTCTGCCTGTATTGATCAAGATAGCTGAAGGTTTCATGAGCGAAAGCATTTCTTTATTGACGAAATGATGAGTATCGGCTGTGAGCGGGCAATGGAGCGTTAATATATCACTTTCGCGGAACAAGGTTTCTTTATCAACTGGAGTGATATAATCTTCCAACTGATCTTTAGACTTGGAAGTAAGTGCCAGTACTTGCATTCCAAACGCATGAGCTACGTTTGCTACCGACATACCGATATGTCCGAGTCCGACAATCCCCAACTTTTTACCGGCTAGTTCAAACAGTTTGGTATTCCAATAGCAGAAATCCGGATTCTGAGTCCATTTTCCCTTTCTGATTTCTTGCGTATAATGTTCTACTTGATTCGCAATATTGAGGATGTGGGCAAATACCATTTGGACGACCGAATCTGTACTGTACGCTGGAATATTCGTAACAATGATTCCACGTTTTTTCGCTTCTTCAATATCAACTACATTGTAACCTGTTGCCAAAACGCCAATATATTTCAATGCAGGAAGAGCCTCCATTTCCTTTTTCAGGATACGAACTTTATTAGTCAGTACAATTTCTGCACCTTGACAACGTTCGGTTACTTCATCTTCTTGCGTGTTTTCGTAGATATGACACTCACCTAATGCCTGCAAGCCATCCCAGGATAAATCTCCTTTGTTGAGTGTTCTGCCATCTAAAACTACTATTTTCATATCTGATCTATTTATACAAAATTATTCATGATGATAAGGCTCATTATTTAATATAGTCATGGCCCGATAGATTTGTTCAACGAAGATAAGGCGAATCATCTGATGCGAGAAAGTCATCTTGCTGAGTGAGACTTTTTCAGATGCTGCCTGATAAACAGCTTCGCTGAATCCATACGGACCGCCGATGACGAATACCAGCCTACGGGAAACCGTGTGCATTTTCTTTTCTAGGTAGGAAGCAAACTGCATCGACGTAAATTCTTTTCCTTTTTCATCAAGCAATACCAAGTAATCTCCGGCTTGCAGGGATTTCAGAATCAGTTCGCCTTCTTTTTCCTTTTGCTGGTTTTCCGACAAGTTCTTGGCATTCTTGATGTCAGGGATAACCTGCATTTCAAAAGGAATATAATGGACCAGCCTGTTTTGGTATTCCCGGATAGCTTCGGAAAAGTAATTAGCGTCCGTTTTCCCAATGACAACTAAACTAATTTTCATTTGATTTTATATTTCTATATTTGCAAAGACGAAGTTAGGGAAAATTCTTATCTTTGTCACCAGTATTCACAAAAAAGATCAGTGATGAAACGATTCTTACTATTGATTGCCTTGGTCGTAGCGGCAATTAGTGTACAAGCAGCAGACATTACAGTTATTACAACAGCGTTAAAAACGGGAAATGCTACGAATTTACAGACATGTATGGATAAATCTGTCGATATGGCTCTTGCCGACAAATCAAAGATTTGCAATGCGCAAGAAGCTGTTTCGATGTTGAATGGCTTTTTTAGTTCAAACAAGCCTTCTGCTTTTTCTTTGTTACACCATGCGGATAAAAAAGACAGTGGTTTTTTGGTGGCTAAACTGACGGCTGGTAATAAATCTTATCGGGTTAATGTGACGTATAAAGTAGAAGGAGATAAGGTAGTAATACAATCAATCAGAATAGAATAATTTCAGAAGATGAACGTAAAAGAAACAAAAGAACAGCTTATTGCCGAATTGATCCGTTTGGCATTTGCCGAAGATATCGGTGACGGCGATCATACAACCTTGTGTTGTATTCCGGCTACGGAAATGGGAAAAAGCCAGTTAATCGTGAAAGAAGATGGTGTTTTGGCAGGAGTAGAAATGGCCCGTCTGATTTTCCATACATTTGATCCGGAGCTGAAAATGACGACTTTCATTCAGGATGGTACGGAAGTGAAGAAAGGAGACATTGCCTTTGTAGTAGAAGGTAAGGTACAATCATTACTGCAAACCGAGCGTCTGATGCTAAATGTTATGCAACGTATGAGTGGTATTGCAACAACAACTCGCAAATATGTGAAAGCATTGGAAGGAACAAAAACACGTGTGTTGGATACGCGTAAGACAACGCCGGGACTTCGTATGATTGAGAAAGAAGCCGTTCGTATCGGTGGTGGTGTAAACCATCGGATTGGTTTGTTTGATATGATCTTGTTGAAGGATAATCATGTTGACTTTGCCGGTGGCATTGAAGCTGCTATCACTCGTTGCCATGAGTATCTGAAAGAGAAACATAAGGATTTGAAGATTGAAATTGAAGTCCGCAATTTTGATGAAATTCAGCAAGTATTGAAAATTGGAGGTGTTGATCGTATCATGCTGGATAACTTTACACCTGAAAATACGAAGAAAGCCGTAGAAATGATCGGTGGACGTTTTGAAATCGAATCATCCGGAGGAATCACTTTTGATACTTTGCGTCAGTACGCTGAGTGTGGAGTTGATTTTATTTCGGTAGGAGCTTTGACTCATTCTGTAAAAGGTTTGGATATGAGCTTTAAAGCTTGTTGATAATCTTTACGATATAAAAAAGAAGAGAGGATATTATCTCTTTTCAAAATAAACGAGAATCGTTTTTGAATCTAATAAATTTTGAAAACGGTTCTCGTTTATTTTGTTTTCTATATTAGTCCTTTTGGGACTATTGAAAAGCCATTTACACCCGGACGAAAGGAAATATATGGAGTTGAAATAATATTTAGAATTGAATGATAAATAGAAAATTCTGTATATCTTTACCAAATATTGAACATTTTCTAAAAAAATAACCGATTTAAAAATGAAAAATACAATTAAGTCCCAAAAGAACTTTGTTGCTTATTAAGGACTTTAAGTGATTAGAACTATGGAAGTTGATAAGAAAATACTGGAACGTTTGAAAAAAGGAGACGAAAGTGCTTTTGAATCCTTATTCTGGCAATACAACTCCCATATATATAATTTTGTCCTTTCTATCTTATACGATAAATCATTGGCTGAAGATATCACGCAGACTGTTTTCTTGAAAATATGGGAAACTCATGAACGGATAGATCCTGAACAAGGCATCAATGCTTACCTTTTTACGATTGCCCGACATTTAGTTTATAAGGAAACAGAGAAAAAATTGATTTTTGAACAGGCGTCGGATGTTATTTCTTCCTCTTCGGTTGATGATGATTCTGCGTTGGAAAAACAGATGGAAGCCAATTCTTTACGTGATTATATCTTACAATTGATTGAGGAGTTGCCTCCAGCCCGGAAAATGATTTTTAGTCTGAGTCGTTTTGAACATCTTTCAAATAAAGAAATAGCTACTCGGCTCTCTATATCAGAAAAAACGGTAGAGACTCAAATTTACCGCTCACTTCAGTTCTTACGTGAGAAATTATCTTCGGATGTGTTTTTGGCTTGTTTTCTGATTTTTCTGGCAAATCGACTTTAAAGACTAGGAAATAAGGAAGGAATACCGTATTTTTGGTCTTGGCTGAAGAATAAATCAGATTGGAGTAAGATCTTTATTGTAGAACTTTATTATAAAATGTCATGGAAAAACAAACGAAAAAGATGAACCGTCGTGAATTTTTAGGTTTATCAGCTTTAGGATTGGCTAGCTTTACGATTCTACCCAGCTGGTCGGTTAATGGACAAAAATATGCACCGAGTGATCGGATCGTCTTTGGCTTTATTGGTTTGGGTCGTCAGGGAATGAGTGATTTCTATGCAGCTTCCAATTGTCCGGGAGTTCAAGTGGTGGCCGGATGTGATGTAGATGCCTTGAAAAGAGAGCGTTTTATGAAGCGAGTTACCGAGTGGCAAAAGAAAGCCGGCTGGAATCCCCGTTGTGATACCTACGAGTTCTATGAGGAAATGCTGGATCGGAAAGATATAGATGTTGTATCCATTGCTACTCCTGACCATTGGCATGCTTTGGCTGCCATCCATGCTTGCCAGGCATCTAAAGATCTTTATCTGCAGAAACCGCTGACTTATACGATTTCTGAAAGTATAGCTTTGGTGCGTGCAGTTCGGGCCAACGACCGGGTATTACAAGTGGGAAGTCAGCAACGCTCAGACCGGGAATTCCAACGGGCAATAGAATTGGTGCGTGCCGGTGCGATTGGTCATATAGAAAGTGTTCAGGTTCATATTGGTGAACCTCCTAAACCGTTTGATCTGCCGGAAGTACCGGTTCCTCCTTATTTGAATTTCAATGCTTGGATGGGACCGCTTACGAGTTCGAACGTGCATTATCATCCGGATATGTGTCCGCCAATTGATAATCCGGAAATGGAAGAAAAAGGTCCGTGGGCAGTTTGGCGTAATTATCGGGAGACAGGAAATGGTTATACAGGCGATTGGGGTGCTCATCATTATGATATCACACAAGCTGCATTAGGTATGGATGGATCTGGTCCTGTTGAATATATTCCGGCCGGATATAACGGAACGAAATATTGTACGATGAAATATGCAGATGGAATAATCGTAACCGAACAGGTGATAGAAAACTTCCGGAAAGATAATCCCAACGAACTTGGTATTAAATTTATAGGAACAAAGGGTTGGCTGAAAGTAGCTCGTGGTTATATAGAATGTTCAGATCCTTCTTTGGTGAAAGATACACTGATGGGAGCAGAAGTGTCGCACATGCAGAATTTTGTTAATTGTATCCGTTCACGCCGGAATCCAATCGCTCCGGTAGAAGTAGGTTGCAGTACCAATATTATGTGTTGTCTGAATAATATCGCTCATGAGCTGGGTCGTCCGGTGAAGTGGGATCCGGCCACATTAAGCTTTGGCGATGATGAAGAAGCAGCCAATCATCGGCTTTACTACTATAAATATCGGAATCCTTATACCTTGCCTTATTGGGATAAATAACAACTGATTTATTTCCTGCCTAGGAATGATTTAAAATACGCCGGCTTTTCATCAAAATACGCCAGCTTTTGATGAAAAGCCGGCATATTTTGGGGATTACAAAAACAGGTCCGGAAAATCATAAATGCCAAATAACGGAATCAGTAACCTGATCTTTCTTTTTCCCTGCTTTTACTTCTATTTTGTTTTCTCCTTCAGTAAGTTGAATGGATTTCCATTGGAAAGTAGCATAAGCATCTGCCTGTTGTTTCCCTTGACTTATACCGTTGATAAACAGTTCTACTTCCGGTTGATTAGAAAAGACCATGATGTCAGTTTCTTTACAGATCCGTTCCCGATGTCGGCGATTGGCTATGTAAACAAAAGCATCTTTTTGGTTCCAATTAGCCTTATAGAAATAGAATGCATCTTTGCGTATTTTACGGTCACGAGTTACCAAACCTTTGTCATTAACGCCCGGACGATCTCCTTCTTCCCGATGGGCCGCTCCGAAATCAAACATGTTCCAGACAAAAGATCCCCATACGAAAGGTCTTTCAGACAAAGCTTTCCAGTTCTCCATGTGATAGAATGTCTGGTAGTTTTCAGGATGCCAATATCCGGAAGCAATACCCGGCTTGATGGAGTCTTGCTGGTGATAAATACTTGCTCCGGCACCATATTCACTGATAGCTATTTTCAAGTTAGGAAATTCTTGATGAGTCTTGTCTAAAAAAGTTCCCATATCAGATGGATGACCTCCATACCAACCAAAATATTGGTTCCAGGCAATTAAATCGGATACCATACCAATCGGATCATTGGCTGAAATGTTACTGGCAGCTGTCGTTAATCGGGTTGGATCTTCCAGCTTAGCCAATTGATTTAATTCTTTTACATATTCGGTCGGATTATCTCCATAGGTTTTTAATTCGTTGAATAATCCCCAAAAACAAATAGACGGGTGATTGTAATGCTGACGGATCAGTTCCTTCAACTGTTCTTTTCCATTTTCACGGAAAGCTGGCTGATCCACGAAACCCCGGTCTAAATAGCCACCTGGACCGACGAATGGAATCTCTGCCCAAACAATAATACCATAATGATCCATTAAATCGTATATATAGGACGCCTGAGGATAATGCGCCAAACGAATGGCATTTGTTCCCATTTCAGCAATGATGGCAGCATCTTCTTCATGATGTTCTTTGCGTAATGCATTTCCAACTTCACTTCTTTCCTGATGGCGGCATACACCTTTCAACTTCAGATGTTCTCCGTTCAGAAAGAATCCTTTTTCGGCATCAACTCGGAAGAAGCGAAGTCCTAAAGGCTGATCAATGCAATCCGCTATTTGTCCGTTCTTTAGTAAAGTAATTTCAGTTCGATAACAGAACGGATCTTTCCGCCCATTCCAAAGATGAGGATTTTCGATAACCAAGTCGAAGGTCTGGCTGCTTTCTCCCGGTATGATCTCAATCTCTTGTGCTTTTTCCCATTTTACCTGATTCCCATCCCATACTTTCAGAGATAATGTTCTCTTTTGCTTTTCAGGTGTATTATTAGACAACATGATTTTAGCCTGTACATTAGCCTGTTCCTTGCTGACTTGCTTTTGCATCAGGTAAACACCCGGTGAAGCATAATCTGTAAGGGAGATATGTACTTCGTCAGTAATGATCAAATGTACATCCCGATAAATACCACCATAAAAGTTGAAATCGCCCACTAAAGGCATCACATCCAGTTGCAGGGCATTATTCACCCGAACCAAAAGCTGATTTTTACTTCCATAGTTAACATTGTCGGTAATTTCAAAGATAAACGCTCCATATCCGCCCCGGTGTTCACCTATATGTTTATCGTTCATAAAAACGTTTGTTACTGTATTTGCTCCTTCAAAACGCAAATACAAACGTTTACCTTTCCACTCCTGAGGAATAAATATCTCTTTAGTATAATTCCCGATCCCCCGATGATAATCCGGTTTTACATCCGCATCCAAAGCATTCCAAGTGTGTGGTAAGTTAACGAGTCGTCCACTATTACGTTGAACTTCGTAATTAAACCGGAAATGCCATTGATCGTTGATCAATATATCTTTTCGGTTTGCAAACACCTGCATGTAAAACAGAGACAATAAATAAACTAGAATTATTCTTTTCATAAGTTCTGAATCAGTTTGTTTTTATTTTGAGCTCGAAGATACATATAATCTTTTAATAAACAGGAAATAAAAGTAGAAATGGAGTTTGTCTGAAATAATTGTTTAGTATAAATAAAAGTTAAATATAAACTTTTTTCAAGTTTGTTGTAAGGGATTGTCGTTCTTTGAGGATATACAATCATGAAATATGGAAAAAGAACAGGATTACATAGTATTGTTGGATCGTTTCTTAAAAGGAGGAACTTCTCCTGAAGAAGAGAAAGATTTGTTGGACTGGTTTAGAAAAACAGCACCAGAAGAAACTTTGTATGCTTATTATCGTTCATACTGGGATAATGCTCATGGAGAATCTATTCCGGCAGACGTCCAGGGTCGGATGTTTCATCAGATCAAAATGCGGATGAAAGAGATGGAACAGAAACGAAAGAGCATACGAAAACTTCGTTTATGGTGGGCTAGTACTGCTGCAGCTGTTGTTGCTTTATGTGTTAGTATAGGTATTTCGGTTCATTATTTCCGTCAAGTGAATCAAATGTCGCAACAAACGTTTGTTGTTTCTGCGGAAAAAGGTCAACGTTCTAATGTTGTTTTGCCCGATGGTACAAAAGTTTGGTTGAATTCAGATACAGAAATAAAGTACTCTGGAGAATATGGCAAAAAAGATCGACAGATATCCTTATCTGGAGAAGCTTATTTTGAAGTGGCTAAAGATCCGAAACACCGTTTTATTGTTCAAGCGGGTGAAATGCAAGTAGAAGCCTTGGGAACAGCTTTTAATGTGAAAGCATACGAGGAAGATGATGAATTGACAGCGTCGTTGTTTGAAGGAAAGGTAAAAACGTCTGTTGCAGGACAGACTTTGTTACTGGATCCGGATCAAAGTGTGAGTTATAATCGGATTAAGCATTCTTTTGTGAAATTGAATGGAAATACCAATTATGATCGGATGTGGCGGAATCAGGAACTGGTATTCCGTGGAGAATCGTTAGAAGAAGTAGCGATCATGTTGGATCGTTTATATAATGTAAAAGTAGAATTTCAGACAGATGATATCAAGCATTATCGTTTCTCTGGTGTCATTAAGAATAATAGTTTGGAGAATGTATTTGAACTGATCAGTTTGACAGCTCCGATACGCTATGAAAAACGCGACAGTATTATCTGGTTGAGTCGAAATAAATAGTATGAACTAAAATAGAAAGCCTATGGGAAAGGATGAATAGAAAAAGAAGGAGGTTTGTCCGGATAAACAAAACCTCCTAAAGCGAGCGGAAGTCAATCTGAGATCTATGTGTAGAGAGAAAAAGTCATAGAAATAGATTGAAGTCCGGTTACAAAATTATCCATTAAGTTTATTACCAAATAAAAAAAACACTTAAAATGAGTAACCTTAAAAAATCAATTCGAAAAAGTCTGGTAGTAGGTGGCTTCTGTATGATATCAAGTTTAGCCGTATCTGCCCAAATATCATTGACTTTAGAAAACAAATCAACTCGCGATGTTATTCGTGAAATAGAGAGAGTCAGCGAATACCGTTTCTTTTATAATGAAGATTTGCAGGGACTTGATCAGAAAATAAGTATTAATACGAATGATGCAAATATACAGACGGTTCTAAACGAAATTCAGCGTCAGACCTCTATCCGTTATGTGATAAAGGAGAATAATCAGATTGTCCTCTCAGCCGGAGTAAAATCAAACAAAACACAACAAGTAGGAGATAACCGGATTATTAAAGGAACAATATTGGATGCTACCGGTATGCCTGTTATCGGAGCCAATGTGATGGTGAAAGGAACAACCAACGGTACGATTACCGATATGGATGGTAAATTCTCGTTGGAAGTAGATAAAAATGCCATACTTGTTGTTTCGTATATTGGATATGCCAACCAAGAGATTAAGGTAGGTAACCAGAATACATTGTCTATCACAATGAAAGAAGATGCAGAAGCATTGGATGAATTGGTGGTTGTCGGGTATGGAACGACAACAAAGAAGAATTTTACAGGTTCTGTTTCTTCTTTGAAATTAGAGGATTCTCCTATTTCTCTATCTTCCAATACGAATGCTTTAGATGCATTGAAAGGAAATATTTCAGGGTTGGATATAGGTGGAACCAATTCGGCAGGAGGAACGCCTTCCATGCAAGTCAGAGGTCAAAACTCTATTTCTGGCTCAAATGATCCTTTGCTTGTGGTGGATGGGGTTATTTTTATGGGAAATATCAATGATATAAACCCTGGTGACATAGCTTCATTGGATGTTTTGAAAGACGCTGCATCGGCAGCAGCATATGGTTCCCGTTCGGCAAATGGTGTTATTAGTATTACAACTAAGAAAGGAAAGGTCGGGAAACCGGTGATTACCTTGAATGTGTCTGGAAGTATGCAGAATTGGCATCGGAAACCTGAATTAATGAATGGGCAACAATGGCTAGATGCAATTCGAGATAAGAATAAATATGAGGATTATAGTTTCTTGTTTCCTCAACAAAAGATCAATTATGATGCTGGTAGGGAAATAAATTGGCTGGATGAAGTTTCAAGAACTGGTTGGTTACAGGATTATCAGGTTTCTGTTTCTGGTGCAGGTGAGAAAATGAACTATTACTTATCCACTTCTTTTGCAGATAATCAAGGCATTGTAAAAGGAGATGATTTCTCAAGAGTAACAGTGTTTGGAAAAATAAATACCGATATTACGGATTGGTTACAAATAGGATTGGATGGTTCTTACTCTCATTCTGACTATTCTGGTGTTGGTGCTGATTTACATTGGGCTACGCATCTTTCTCCGTATGATATGAAGTATAGAGGGAATTCTACATTGTTGGAAAAATACCCTACAGGTCAGAATGAAGCCACAAATCCATTATGGAATGTCGAGTCTGGAGGTTTGGATGATGTTGATTTGAGAAATAATTTTAGAATGAATGCGTTTATGTCTGTGAAGTTACCTTGGATTAAGGGATTGAGTTATCGGTTGAATTATACCACTATTTTAAATGAGCGGAAATCTGGACAATTTTTCCATGAAAATTATTATACAACGATAGGGCCATACGATGATGAAAGTAGATATTCTCTTTCCACTCAACAGGCTTTTTTATCAAATGCTAATGGATTTGTTCAGAATGAAAGAACTGTTAGTTGGTTGATAGATAATATTTTGAATTATAAAAATACATTTGGAAAACATTCTATAGATTTAACTTTAGTATCAACCAGAGATAGTCGGACGAGTAAGACAGAACGAATGAATGGGTCTGATTTCTTGGCTAACGGTAATACTTTGTTGGGTATAGAAGGTTTACATTATGCTATAGTTCAGAAATGGAATAATGACAATGTAAAAGTCAGGAATATCGGTTATTTTGGACGGGCTTCTTATTCATTTGATGATGCATATTATGTGACGGCTTCTTATCGAAGGGATGGATCTTCTGTTTTTGGATCGCAAAATAAGTGGGGAGATTTTTGGTCTATCAGTACAGTGTGGCGTCTAACGAAAGAATCCTTTATGGAACCTGTGGATTTTTTGAATGACTTGAAGTTAAAGTTCTCTTGGGGGAAAAATGGTAATCAAGGGATATCTCCTTATGGAACCTTATCGCGGGTAAATGTGGGTTCAAAGGGTGGAGTCTTTTATCCGTTTGGTAATACAGGTACACCATCTTATGGAATCAGCCAATCGAATATCGGTAACTCGTTGTTGGGTTGGGAAACAACTAAATCATTTAATACAGGTTTTGAATCTATCTGGTTTGATAATCGTCTGTTCGTGGATATGGATGTGTATTTTTCCAGAACTACAGACCAATTATTTAATAGAACAATTCCTTCGATGACTGGATTTACTACGATGAAATCATCCATGGGCGAAGTTCAAAATAGAGGAGTAGAACTGACCTTGCGGTCTGTAAATATTCAGACGGATACATGGAAGTGGGCTTCCAATCTGACATTCTGGTTGAACCGGAATAAACTAATTCATTTATATGGAGATTTAGACGAGAATGGAAAAGAAAAAGATGACTTAGGTAATAATTTATTTATAGGCCATTCCATACATTCTATTTTTGGTTATGAACAAGATGGAATAGTCCAAGTAACGGATCAGGATTATATGGATAAAAATGGAGTACCGGCTGGAACCCCCAAGTATGTAGATCAGGATGGAGATGGAAAAATAACTGTAGAAGATAGAGTTATTTTAGGAACTTCCGATCCTCGTTTTAAACTGAATTTAGGGAATACAATATCCTGGAAAAATTTAGAGCTATATTTTCTTTTTACAGGAGTATTTGGTGGAAATGGCTACTATCAAGGTAGTAACATACCTGCTTATAAAGTTAGTAAGGATGGTATTTTTAACGCAAATAGTATGTATGTGCCTTATTGGACAGAGGATAATCCAACGAACAAATATCCGGCTGCTTGGTTTACCAATGATGGAAAATATTTGGCTCTTGAAAATAGAACTTACGTTCGGTTGCAAGATGTTACAGTTTCATATACATTGAATTATCCGAAAATCAAGAATTTAGGAATTAATAATCTGAAAATATTCTTCACTGGTAAAAATATTGCAACTATAACCGGTTGGAAAGGGGGGGATCCTGAATTGGGTACCACTTTATATGGTGGATCATATCCTGTTGCAAGAAGTTTATCATTGGGAGTAAAACTTAGTTTTTAATTTAATCTATTGTTGACATGAAAAATAAAATTAGTATATTATTGGTTGGATTAGCAGTATTAGTCAGTTGTAATGACAATGATTTTTTAAAGGAACATCCAGACTCTTTTTATACAATGGAGAATGTTTTTACAACGTCTAGTCAAATAAAACAAGTTGTGACAAGTTGTTATGATCAAGTTCGATACATTTATTTCCCTATTCAGAACGGGGATTATCAATTTTACGCTTATTGTTTTGGAAATGGAACAGATATGTACGATGTAGCTACTATCAGAGATGGAGATCGTTTTAATGATTATAGTATTTTGAACTCACAGACAGGTACTTATAATAGAGTGTATGCGGCTTTTTATTCTTTGATTAATAAAGCAAATACGGCGTTGACGGCTGCTGAATTGGATCATATAATTTGGGATTCTGCAGAAGAAAAAGCCAATGTGATGGCTGAAGCCCGTTTTTTTAGGGCCTTTGCATATCGCAATTTGGGTGAATTGTATGGCGGTGTCCCTTTAGTTACAGAATTAGTATCTGAACCGAGATTTGATTATGTTCGTTCGACACGTATGGAAACTTACCAGTTTGCTATAGATGAGATGGAGACTTGTTTAGAAGATTTACCCGAGACAACCCCTGAAGCCGGAAGATTAGTTCGTGCTGTTGCCCAACATAATTTATGCCAATTATATATTGATAAAGGAGTCCTTTTGCAGGAAGAAGGTGGTGGTGATGCTCATGCAGCTTATACGAAAGCTGTAGAATATGCAAATGCTGTTATTGATGGTGGTATTTATTCTTTGATGACGGAACGTTTTGGAACTCGAGCTCAAGATAATCCTCATTTTTATTATTCAACTACAAGTTCTGGACAAACGGAGGAAACTTCTTATGAAAAAGCTGGTTATAAGATCGAAGGGAATGTATTTTGGGATTTATTTCAAGAAGGAAATCAGGATTATCAATTGGGTAATAAAGAAGCTATTTGGGTAATTCAATATGATTATAATGTATATAAGCAGGAAGGGAAGAAAGGAGAATTTCGCTCAGGATTTTATTGCCCTGTTTTTAGGGATCAGGGTGGTAATTTAGCGTCAGGAGGTATGGAAGACGTGGGTGGTATGGGTGTTGTTGGTGTACAACCTACATTCTATACAAGAGATTTGATTTATGAAGGAAAATGGAATCAAGATATGAGAAACTCTGAGGCTGTCTTTCGGAGAACTATTTTAGGAAATGTGCCTGGAACGGAATATTATGGGAAACCAGTACCTTGGTCTTTACTGTATAAAGAAGATGTTTACGGTAAGAAAAATGATGCAGCAGCTACTCAGTTGTTTCCTATGTCTTGTAAAGTAGCTCCTGATCGTTTTATTGGAAAAGAAGATGGACTTGTATTGTGGTCAATGTTTATTGACCGATATTTTATTCGTTTATCAGAAACGATTTTGTTAAGGGCTGAGGCTAAGATGAGATTAGGAAATCTGCAAGGAGCAGCTGATGATATCAATATGTTGAGGAGACGGGCAAAATGTGAATATCTTGTAACATCGTCAGATGTGAATGTAGATTTGATTTTAGATGAAAGAGCAAGGGAATTAGTTTATGAGGAGTTCCGTTGGAATACTTTGTTAAGAATGGGAGGAACTGTAGCGACTGATAGAATAAAGAAATATGCATACTGGGACTATCCCCGTAATACGTTGAAAAGAAATATGAATTTATGGCCTATTCCTCAAATTGTAATTGATACGAATAAAGATGCAGTTTTGGAACAAAATCCAGGTTGGTAAATTTTTTAAGTGAAAGATTTGAAGGGAAAAGTATTAATTATCTTGTTTAAACCCTATCATGATATGGTTTAATTATTAATACTTTATTTCTAAATTTTAGATCAGTCGTAATTTTACGGCTGATCCTATTATTAACTTTTAAATACGAACAGTATGCCTACATTTAAGTGGTATTTTGATTTGCGGGAAAATACAATTACACAAGATGTGAAAGAAGATTATGTGGCAATCCCGAGAAAGATGTTGAGTTTGACGTCCAAAGACTTGGCCAAATGGATTGCAGAGGAACGGACGGAGTATCGAATTGATACGATTGAGAATATCATCAATATTTATGAAGATATGTTGATGAAGGCATTGTGTGGAGGGAATACGTATGTGTCGCGGGTAGCACAATACCAGCCTTCCATTACGGGTGTGTTTTCAGGAACGGGAGAAATAGATCCTGACAAGAATAAATGCCAGATCAACATTACTCCAACAGCTACATTGAAAGACAAATTGGCGAAAGAGGTCGTTTTGGAATACTCCGGTCGTCGGATGGATTTGGGCGGTGCAAATATCGCAGAAATTTTGGATATGACGACGGGCAAGACCGATGGTACAGTTACCCCGGGTGGCATGGTGCAGTTGAAGGGAAACAAAATCAAATGTATCAATGCGGATGGTTCGGGCATAGGTAAGCTGACCTTGTATAACGACTCCGAGTCAGGTGAAGAAGTTCCGGTTTTAGGCGTAAATGAACCTTCCAAGATCATCTTCGTATTCCCTACCGGTTTATTAGCGGGAAACTATCGTCTGGAAATCGAGACTTATTATACACAAGGTTCCGTCTTATTAAAGGAACCTCGTACCTTGGTATGCCCGGTTACATTAAAGATTGAAGGCTGATTCTTGTATTGATGACCTCTATCGTTCAGTAGAGGTCGTCTCTATCGTTCGATGGAGGTGTACTCTATAGGCTGGCAGAGGTTATTTCTATGCTGCGATAGAGATCGCCTCTATTGTTCGATAGAGTTTTCTTTTATCGGGAAATTTTGCTTTTATAATGTTCTTGCAACTAAAAAATTGCTGTTATTTATGGAAATTAAGAAATTGCTTATTCCTTTTTATTGTTTTGCATTGGTTAGTTGTTCAAATACCATGCATATAAACGATTTGACTTGTGAATATCGTTCCAACCCATTGGCTGTGAAAACAGAGAAACCTCATTTGAGTTGGAAGATCCTTTCAGAGGAACGAGGGGTCAATCAACAAGCTTATAGGATTTTGGTGGCTGATAGCCGGGAACAATTGGATAAGAATCAGGGTAACGTATGGGATTCCGGGAAAATACCTTCTGATCAGTCAATAAATATTCCATATGCAGGTAAAGAATTGAAGACAGATGCTTGTTATTATTGGAAGGTGAAGGTTTGGAATCAAGCTGGAGAGGAATCTGACTGGAGTGAATCAGCCATGTGGCGTCAGGTAGAGAAGAACCCTCAGATGAAATGGATTGGATATAAAGATCCGATGGATAAACCAGACAGGGTTTCTTCTATTTGGTATCGTAAAAATTACACGTTAAATAATTTACCGGATAGTCCGGTGTATGCAGATGTTGCTACCCCTGGTTATTATGAATTGTATGTAAATGGCCAAAAGGTGGGAAAAGATGTTTTATCCCCTTCGGTATCAGGAAAGGATAAACGGACTTTTTATGTGACATACGATATCCAGAGTTATTTGAAGGAAGGAGTTAACACAATTGCTTTATGGGTAGCTCGAGGATGGGCAGGTACAGATGCTGTTCCGGTGGCATTTAGAAGTGAAGTTCCACAACAAGAGGGAATATTGGTAATGGAAACAGATCTCTCATGGAAAGCACAAGCCAGTAATTATGCTACGATAGGAACTTGGTCGTGGGGTAATTTTGGAGGAGAATGTCAGGATGCCCGAAAAATGATATTTAACTGGAACGCTACAGATTTGGATGATTCATCGTGGGAAAATGTTCTAGCAATGGAGGCGCCTTCTCCATCGTTAGTGGCCCAACCTTGTGAGTTGAATCGGGAAATGGAATATGAACCTGCTTCAAGTATAACAGAATTGGATAACCATTGTTATGAAATTTCCTTTGCCAAGGCACGAACAGGTTATTATAGGGTGTTTTTTCCGAAAATGAATGAAGGTGATTCCATTGTTTTGCATTTTGCTGATGCTCGTTGGACATCTAAAGATCAGGAAGATACACCTGCTGGAAAAATTGCAACAATGGGTCTAGTTTATACAAAGGGTGATAAACTATATCGTTATCCTGATTATAACCAGCGTAGTATATATGTTTCATCAGGAAAAGATAATGAATATATTGAAGCAAAGTTTAATCCATTAGGATTTCAGTATATTGTGGTTGAAGGGCTTAACGAAGCTCCTGTTCGGGCAGAGGCTGCTTTGGTTGAAACCGATTTGAAGCGTATTGGTAATTTTGAATGTTCGAATAACTTGTTCATGAAGATGCACCAAGTTAATGATTGGACAATGCGCTGTTTAAATCAGGGAGGATTTTATGTAGATTGTCCACAGAGAGAGCGTTTAGGATATGGTGATGGGCAAGTTTCTATAGAAAGTTCTATTATGAATTATTATATGCCCTCTTTTTATCGGAAGTTTGTATATGATTGGGCTTTAAGACAAGACAAAAATACAGGTTATTTACCACATGTCGCTCCTAATCAATCGGGAGGAGGAGGCCCAGCCTGGGCGGGTTTAGTGGCCGCTGCTACATGGCGAAATTATGTTTATTATGCTGATAAGAGCTTGTTGGAAGATATGTATTCGGTTATGTATACTTATCTAAAATATTTAGATACGAAATGTGTAAATCAAATTTATAAATCAGAAAAAGGAAAGTGGGATTCTATTGGGGATTGGCTGGCTCCTGGGCGAGGTATGGATACTAATAATTGGCCGGATAAGATTATGGCCGAAGTTTTCAACAACAGTTATATCGTTTACCTGTGGGACATTCAGCGGAAGGCGGCCTTGGCTTTGGGTAAACAACAAGATGCAGAAGACTGTGCGCGGAAAATCAGCCAGCTTAGACCGCTTATCCATGAGGCTTATTATGACAAGGAAAAAGGTTATTATGTGAGTGATGAACAGCCTTATCTGATGATGCCTCTGATGGCAGGTATTGTACCGGAAGAATTGCGAGCCAGCATTTGGAAGAAATTGGAGGACAATATTAATAAGAGAGGATCTTTCCAGACTGGTATGATTGGGACTTATATGATGATCAACTTCCTTTTGGAAAACGGCCGGAATGACTTGTTGTACAAGATGATAAACCATACAAATTATCCGGGTTGGGGATATATGCTTTCGCAGGGAGCAACTACTTGGTGGGAACAGTGGAACGGTTATTATTCGCATATGCACTCTGTTTTTACCTCATTGGATAGTTGGTTCTATCAAGGTTTAGCAGGTATTCAGGCCTTAGAGCAAGAACCGGGTATGAAGTATTTTCGAATAAAGCCGGCATTCGATGTTCCATTAGAACATGTGAAGGCTTCTACCCAAAGTTTATATGGAACTATCTCTAGTGAATGGGTGAGGAAAAAGGATGGAACATTTCAACTAAAAGTGGAAGTCCCATCTAATAGTTTAGCAGAAGTTTGGTTTCCTTGCTTAGAAAAAGAAAATGTTTCAGAAGAAGGCATTTTATTGGAAAATATAATGGGGGTTGAAAATGTTCTAAGTAAAGATTCCTGTACAATAGCAATACTTTTTTCAGGAAAATATTGTTTTGATATTAATTTAGATTGAGATAGTCTTCTAGTGAATTATAGTTGATCTGAATTAAGACTAAAGATATAAGTAGCTTGGTAAGCTGATTACAAACATATTATAAGTGGATATGAACGTTTTTTATTCTAAAATTATCTACTGATGTTATCTGTTATTGGAAACAACTTTAGATTATAAGTTGTTTACTTATTCTCTTTCTGTTTGAATACTCCAGTTTTACCTTAATACTTCATCTTTATTAGTTTGCCTTAATTGAGAAATACAAGAGACTGTTTATTTTCTAGAAAAAACTATGAGGTTATGTAAGTAATTATATGTCTTTATCTATTCAATATATTATATGTTAAAGTATATCTTTGAGTATAACTAACTGCAAAATAGATAAAAAGGCATGAAGCCTCTTATATATAATTCTGTATGGATATTGTTATAAATAAACGGAAGATCTATTGATATCACAGATGTAATATATATAAATAGATGTTTATATAAAATAAAATATTAGAAAACAATACTCTAAAATCTTTGTATGATATATTGTTTAATTTTGAAATAATGATAAAAATGGACACAAAATTATTAATACCATCTTTACTGTTTAGTTCAGTAATGTCTCTTTCTGCCGCCGATTATACCAATATAATCTTAATTAATTTAGATGATGTCGGCTTCGGTGATTTTTCATGTAATGGAGCATACGGTTATACAACACCGAATATTGATGCATTGGCTTCTAAAGGGATGCGTTTTACTCACTTCTTGGCTGGTCAACCTATTAGTGGCGCATCTCGAGCAGGATTACTGACTGGTTGTTATCCAAATCGTATAGGCTTTGCAGGAGCTCCTGGACCAGGTTCAAAATATGGTATTCATCCAGAAGAAATGACAATGGGAGAATTATTAAAACAAAAAGGTTATGCAACCGCAATTTTTGGGAAATGGCATCTAGGAGATGCTCATCAGTTTTTACCTTTACAGAATGGTTTTGATGAGTATTACGGATTACCTTATTCTAACGATATGTGGCCATATCATCCACAACAAGGCGAAGTCTTCAACTTCCCCGATTTACCCACATTCGATGGAAATAAAATAATTGGTTATAATACAGACCAAAGTCAATTTACCACAGATTATACTACACGTGCTGTCTCATTTATTATGAAAAATAAAAAGAAACCGTTCTTTCTTTATTTAGCTCACTCCATGCCTCATGTACCGCTGGCTGTTTCTAATAAATTCAAAGGAAAGTCAGAACAAGGGTTATTCGGTGATGTAATGATGGAAATAGATTGGAGTGTTGGTGAAATACTAAAAACTTTACAAAAGGAAGGCTTGGAAGATAACACCTTAGTGATTATAACTTCTGATAATGGGCCATGGGCAAATTATGGAAATCATGCAGGCTCTGCAGGTGGACTTCGGGAAGCTAAAGCTACGACATTTGATGGTGGTAATCGGATTCCCTGTATTATGTATTGGAAAGGACATATCAAACCGGGATCGATATGTAACAAGTTGGCTTCCAATATTGACCTATTCCCTACATTCGCAGAAATAACAGGAGCTCCTCTTCCTGAAAGAAAGATAGATGGTGTCAGCATCTTACCTCTAATCGAAGGAAAAGAAGGTGTTAATCCGAGAGAATCGTTCGTATATTATTACAACCAGAATGATTTGGAAGCCGTCACGGATGGTGAATTTAAACTAGTATTTCCTCACAAATATGTTACTTATGGAGCTTATGAACCGGGTAATGATGGTCAACCTGGAAAGCTGACAAATTTAGATATTTTGAAGCCGGAATTGTACGATTTACGTCGAGATCCTGGTGAAAGATATAATGTTATCGGCCAATATCCAGAACGAGTTATGAAGTTGATGAGAATTGCTGATGATATGCGAGAAGAACTAGGAGATAATTTAACCCGAAAGAAGGGAAAAGCTCGTCGTGAACCTGGGTATCTAGTAAAAAAATAAGGAGAGAAGTATATGAAAATGAATAAAATTTTATGGCCTTTAGGTTTAATTACCTTTTCTACCATTTCTTGTGTCCCCAAAAAAGAAGCGAAAGAAGTGGATGAACGTCCCAATATTTTATTTATTCTATCAGACGATCACACTTCTCAGTCGTGGGGAATTTATGGAGGAGTATTAAGTGAATATGCTCAGAATGCACATATCAGGCAATTGGCTGCTGAAGGATGTGTGTTAGATAATTGTTTTTGTACCAATTCGATATCGGTACCTAGTAGGGCTTCGATTATGACAGGAGCATACAGTCATAAGAATGGAGTTTATACTTTAAATGGAGCCCTTTATCCGGAGCAGGATAATATCGCGAAACAGATGCAGGCTGGCGGTTATCAAACAGCTCTAATTGGTAAATGGCATCTGAAAAAGCAACCTTCCGGTTTTGATTATTTCGAGGTATTCCATGATCAGGGAGAATATATCAATCCGATCTTTAAAACGAAAGAGAATTGGGTCGAGAATGAGAATGTTGGTAATCAGGTTGAAGGCTTCTCAACGGATATTGTAACGGATAAAACCATTCAATGGATCAGGCAACGGGATAAGACCAAGCCTTTTATGATGTGTTGCCATTTTAAATCAACGCATGAACCGTATGATTTCCCGGAACGAAACCGACATTTGTATGATGGAGTTGTTTTTCCGGAACCAGAAAACTTATTGGATTTTGGAAAGACAGCTAGCGGTCGTACCTTTGAAGGGCAACCATTGGAAAATCTGGCCAAACGTTGGGAGACGGCTACTGAAACAGGTAAATGGTGGTGTCAATATCCTGAACTGCCATTTAAACGTGAGGGCAAAGATTCTATCTCCGATCGCCGTCAGATATACCAGAAACTGGTTAAGGATTATTTGCGTTGTGCTGCTACGATTGATCAGAATATAGGCCGGTTGATGGATTTTCTGAAAGAAGAAGGACTGGAACAAAATACTATCGTTGTTTATGTAGCCGATCAAGGTTATTTCCTGGGTGAACATGGTTTCTTCGACAAGCGTATGATGCTGGAAGAGTCATTGCGTATGCCTTTTGTAATTCGTTATCCGAAAGAAATTCCGGCAGGTACAAGAAACAAAGATATCATTTTAAACATCGATTTTACTTCTTTGCTGGCTGATTATGCTGGTGTTAAGGTTCCGGAATTGTCTCAGGGAAGAAGTTTCAGGGAAAATCTGAAAGGAAAAACTCCAGCCGACTGGCGTAAAAACATGTATTATCGGTATTGGACAAATGAAACAGGCAGTCCGGAACGTCCGGCTCATTTAGGAATCCGGAATGATCGCTACAAACTTATGTATATGTATGGATCAACTATGATTGGAAAAGGTGATACTCGTTTGGAACAGAATGACATAAAATCACCGGCATCTAATTGGGAGTTTTATGATTTACAAAAAGACCCGAAAGAAAACCATAATGTCTATCATGATCCTGCGTATGCAGATATCATCAAAGAGATGAAAAACGAATTAATCTCTCTCCGAAAAGAATATCAGGATGATAACGATGGACTATTAATAAAATAATTGTAGGTTCCAAACTATAACATCTCCACAAAGAACATCAAGCGAAAGTTCTTTGTGGAAATGTTTATGTTATTATCTTCCATTCCCCCACATCCCAAATTCCAAACAAGGGTTCACACACTCCTTTACTTGTATAGTATTCAATGAATTACTGTGAAGGGTGTGAAATCTCTTGCCTTTTTTACTATGATGACTATTAAAACTTGTTTATTAAGCTAGAGAAGATATTCTGAAAGAAATATTATTGTGATTCTTTTCTCTTGAAGAAAGAGAGTCTAATAAAAAACTTAACTTTACCTTTCAATAACATAAAGATAATTATCCATGAAAAAAGTAGTATTGTTTATTTGTTTAGTATTTAGTTATTCAGTGG
>OGYF01000112.1_pt1 | contig 90550 bp, 72 predicted proteins | sample 1576451 | NCBI WGS metagenome assembly OGYF01 (sample SAMEA3541505, study PRJEB24748) | human gut metagenome | biome: human gut; feature: human-associated habitat; material: faeces | place: China | collected 2012
AATTGAATGTACTTTACTAGATCTTTAATACCATGTTTTTTGTACTTCATAATGTGCCCCCAATTTTTTGTCCAACTTTTGGGGTGCACTTCAGAATTATGGAAAAGCCGGCGTATATCAAAACAAAACTAACGAGGACTGTTTTTAATTCTCTCGAGACTTGTTTTCGATTCTCGTTTATCTTATTTTAGGATATTACCAACACCTATTTGGAAAGTAGTAAAATCAGTTTCCGAGGCCTTATTACCGGCTACATGAAACAATAGCATCCTCCTCTAAGCAACCGGCTTCATTATCTCCATACAAAAAAGTAGATAAATTGTTATATTTGCCCTCTGAAAAGAGGCCGTGGGGCTTTAGGTGTAAAAAATCAAGGAAAGAATAAATATGAAACGAATCAGTATGGCACTGCTGTTTTCGGCTTGTGTGGCCGGAAGCTGGGCTCAGCAAGGAAGTGAGCCAATAGATTTGAAAGAGATTACAAGCGGAAAGTTCCGGCAGATTACCAATGTAGGAGAAATGCGGTCGCTGCCCGATGGCGAGTATTATACGGCTATGAATCCGAAACGGACGATGATCGTGAAGTATTCTTATCGTACCGGCAATCCGGTGGATACTTTATTCAACGTAGCTACTGCCCGCGAATGTACGATCGATAAGTTCGACAATTACGAAATCAGTAGCACCGGACATCGGATCCTGATTCTTTGTGATGTAGAACCGATTTACCGCCGTTCTACACAAGCAACGGTTTATGATTATGACGTGCGCCGTAATTACCTGAAACCGCTGAGCGATGCTCCGGGTAAGCAGATGATTCCGACTTTTTCTCCGGATGGCCGTATGTGTGCCTACGTGAAAGATAATAACATCTGGATCCGTAAGTTTGATTATGATACGGAAATACAGATTACCAAAGACGGCAAACAGAATGCCATTCTGAACGGTATCACTGACTGGGTTTATGAAGAAGAGTTTTCGGTAACTAACCTGATGGCTTGGTCGCCCGACAGTAAAGTATTGGCTTTCGTACGCTCTGACGAATCGGAAGTACCCGAATACTCTATGCAAGTATATGGAGACGGTCTGTATCCCGGTTATTACAACTTCAAATATCCGAAAGCCGGCGAAAAGAACTCAACGGTATCTGTCATGGCTTATAATGTAGAAAGCAAGGATACCAAGAAACTGGATATTCCGATGGATGCCGACGGCTATATCCCTCGTATTACCTTTACAACGAAACCGGAACAACTAGCCGTCATGACCTTGAACCGCCAGCAAAACCGTTTCAATATGTTTTATACGAATCCGAAGAGTGGCGTTTCCAAGCTGATCCTGAAGGAAGAAAATAAATGTTATGTAGATTCAGAGTGGCTGACTTCCATCCATTTTATGGAAAGCGGTTTCACCTATGTCAGTGAACAGGATGGCTATTCTCACATCTACCTATATTCTCCGACAGGTGTTATGCAACGTCAGATCACCAAAGGCAACTGGGATGTCACCGCCTTACTGGGATATGACGAACAGACCAAAACAACCTATTACGAATCGGCCGAAGAAAGTCCGATGCGCCGGGCTGTCTATAAGATTGATGCCAAAGGTGTCAAAACGAAATTATCAACAAAAGAAGGAACGAACCATGCTGATTTCAGTGCGAACTTCGCCTATTATGTCAATCGTTTCTCGAATGTTAATACACCGATGCAGATCACGGTCAACGAAACCAAGAAGAATCGGGTACTACGCGTACTTCAGGACAATACAGCACTCACCAAGAAGCTGGCAGCCAAATCTTATTCTCCGAAAGAATTCATGACCGTTACGACAAAATCCGGTTATGAACTGAATGCCTGGATGGTGAAACCTGTTAACTTCGACAAGAACAAGAAATATCCGGTCCTGATGGTTCAGTACAGTGGTCCGAATTCTCAACAAGTATTGGATCAGTACGGCATGGATTGGGAACAATATCTGGCATCAAAAGGAATTATTGTTGTTTCAGTTGATGGACGTGGAACCGGTGCTCGTGGAGAAGCTTTCCGCAAATGTACTTACATGAAGATGGGAATCCTGGAATCACAAGACCAGGTTGAAGCCGCCCAGGCTTTAGGCGAACTGCCTTATATTGACAAGAACCGGATGGCAATCTGGGGTTGGAGTTTCGGTGGATACAATACACTGATGGCTTTGTCTGTTGGAAAAGGCACCTTTAAGGTGGGTATTGCCGTAGCACCTCCAACCGACTGGAAATACTATGATACCGTTTATACCGAACGATACATGCGTACGCCCCAGGAAAACTTTGAAGGCTATGCAGAAACATCTCCGTTACGCCGTGTGAAGGATCTGCAAGGAAAACTATTGCTGATCCACGGAACAGCCGACGACAACGTACACTTCATGCAATCGCTGGAATATGCCGAAGCGTTGGTTCAGGCAGGAAAGCAATTTGATATGCACGTCTATAAAGACCGCAATCATGGTATTTCGGGAGGAAACACCCGTTATCACCTATACACCAAGATGTCTAATTATTTGTTCGATAATCTATAAACATGGCAGAACATATCAAGAAGCCGGATTGGTTGAAAATCCGGCTTCGTGGAAATGAACATTTCACGCAGACAAAACGGATCGTTGAATCGCATTGTCTGCATACCATTTGTACCAGCGGTAAATGTCCGAATATGGGCGAATGCTGGAGTCGAGGAACAGCAACCTTCATGATCGGAGGCGATATCTGTACCCGTTCGTGCCGCTTCTGTAACACCCTGACCGGTAAACCGCTTCCGTTGGATCCGAAAGAGCCGGAAAATGTAGCGGAAAGTATCCGGCTGATGCAGTTGAAACATGCTGTTGTTACTTCCGTAGACCGTGACGATCTGCCCGACTTAGGCGCTTTCCACTGGGCAGCAACCATCCGGGCCATCAAGCAAGTCAATCCGGAAACAACACTTGAAGTATTGATTCCCGACTTCCAGGGCAAGCTGGAACTGGTTGATCAGGTCATTGACGCCGCTCCCGAAATCATCTCACACAACATGGAAACCATCCGGCGCATTACACCTTTGGTACGCAGTGCCGCCCGTTATGAGGTGAGTCTTTCGGTTTTGCAACATATCGCGTCGCGTAATATCGTTGCCAAAACAGGTATCATGGTTGGACTCGGAGAAACAGAAGAAGAAGTCTGTGAACTGATGGATGATGTATTGGCAGTCGGCGTTTCGGTTCTGACCATCGGACAATACTTACAGCCTTCGCGTAAGAATATCCCGGTTTCGGCCTATATTCATCCCGATCAATTCGAGAAATACCGGACGATCGCCTTGGAAAAAGGCTTCAAACATGTAGAAAGTGCTCCGCTGGTCCGTTCATCATACCATGCGGAGAAACATGTATAAATGAGTGTCTGTCGGATATTCATTCAGAAAAACAGAACTTTTTATGGTACATTTTTGTTCTTATATTGAAACTGATCAAAAAACACAAGTGGAGACACAGACAACTCCGCCAAATTCATTGGAAATGAAAGAAAAGAGTATGATCAGACAGAACTGAAATAAGAACAAGAATTATGAATCGTATCAGAAAAAGTTGGGAAAATCAAGCTCTCGGAATATTGCCGTTATTGTTGTTTTTATTACTGGATAATTATATTTCCTACCTTCATGCCTACACAATATCGGCAATATTCTGCGTTTTGAGTATGTTTGTCTTCCACATCCTGCGGAAAAACAAAATCTACTCATTCATGTTATTGCCATCTTTTCTTACCCTCGTTCTATATGCTTTCTTTTTAATCTTTATGCGAGTGGAAGAAGTGCTGGCTGTTTATACTCCACTCATCACAGAAATCCTTTTCGTGATTGTTCTAACGTTGGTCAAGGTTGTCAAGAAACCATTGCTGCACCGTGTGCGCGACTCTCAGCATCCGGCCTATGAAAAGACGCATAACCTGACCATGCTGAATGAATTCTTCTTCATTGCCCAGCTCTTCCGCAATCTGTGTATTCTTCACTTGCTAGGAATTGCATTCTACAATATCCTACCGGACGGCATGAAAGATATCCGTTTCAACCGTTTTCTGTATCGGGATTTGGTATTGATTATCGGTATTGCAGTCGTTGCTTACGAACAGATTCGCTTACTGATGCTGCAAGGTCGCCTGAAGAAAGAAATGTGGTTGCCGGTTCTCAATGACAAAGGTTCAGTTATCGGTTGTATTGCTTATTCCGTCAGTCGTCTGCTGCCTAAAAAATACTATCATCCGATTGTCCGGGTTGCATTAATACACAACGGAATGCTTTATTTAGCCAAACGAAGCGAATATGCATACGTATCCGCATCTCTGATAGATTATCCGTTTTATCGTTATGTTCTGTTCCGCCAGAGCATTGAATCGGCAGCACAACAGGCAATCGAAAAACTAAAGACACTGACAGGCAAGATCAGTCCGAAATTATTAATCCGATATACGTTTGAGAACGAAAAGATAAAACATCAGGTTTCCCTATTTATCATTCGTATCTCCGACGAAAACGTTTTGGAACAATACAAAGAAATACAAGACGGAAAACTATGGTCCATTCAGCAAATTGAGGAAAACTTGGGAAAAGGAATCTTCTCTATTTACTTTGAACGAGAGTTTTCCTATCTGAAGAACACAGTTCTCCTTGCAGAAAGTTTCTGTAATTGCGAACAAGAAGCGACGGAACAAGGGAAAAAGGATTAACGATTCCCCAATTCAATTACTTCCAGATCCTTAATCTTATCCCCGTCTATCACAAAACGCAATAAGGTCCGTTTCAGGTGAAAGCCACTTTTCCCGGCCGCTCCCGGATTCATATACAGACAAGACAAGGTTGGATCAAATGCCACTTTCAGTATATGTGAATGTCCGGCTATAAACAATTGAGGATGCGTATCAAAGAGTTCTTTCCGGATTTCAGGATTATAACGTCCCGGATAACCGCCGATATGCGTCATCATCACCCGGACTTGTTCTACCTGGAAATGCGCAATCTTCGGATATTCCAACCGAAGATTCTGTCCGTCTATATTGCCATAAACTGCTCGTAAAGGATGAATAGAAGCCAAACGGGCCGCCAACTCGTCCGAACCAATATCTCCGGCGTGCCAGATTTCATCACAACCCGCAAAGTATTTCAAGTATTTATCATCCCAATAACCATGGGTATCTGATAATAGTCCAATTTTTCTCATAATTCGATTCGTTTGTTTAGCAAAAGTATCTATATTTACGATTCCAAGCGAAGCTTAGTATGGAAAATATGTATCGATATTTCAAACGGGATATTAGTTGGCTGTCCTTCAACTATCGAGTATTGATGGAAGCCGAAGATGAATCGCTACCAGTATATGAACGGATCAAGTTTCTCTCGATTTATTCATCCAATCTGGAGGAATTCTATGAAATTCGTGTAGCCGAACATCGGGGTGTGATCATGAAGAAGAGTTATGCCGAAGAGAGTTCGGAAGAAGCCGAAGAAACTTTGGCTGAAATCACCCGTGAAGTGAATTGGCAGCAACAAGAATACAAACGGGTTTTCCGGGAAGTCGTAGCCGAACTGGAACGTCAACACATTCATCTCTATCTTGACAGCCAGCCGGAACCTTTCCATGAAGCGTTTGTCCAGAACTTCTTTAATGAGGAAGTCTTTCCATTCCTGGCTCCGGTGATGATCCAGAAAGATGATATCCGGACCTTCATCCGCGACCGTCGTTTGTATCTGGTCATTCGAATGACCAAAAAGAGACATGACAAAGAGAGCTGTACCGAAGCAAAGCAAGTCCCGTATCAATATGCCCTGATGAAAATTCCCTACTCGAAAGTGCCTCGCTTCATTGAATTGCCCAGTCACGAAGGAAAACATTACATCATGTTCATTGATGATATCATCCGGGCAAACTTATCCTCTATTTTCCCGGGTTACGACATTGATTCGTGCTACAACATCAAGATATCGCGGGATGCCGACATTTATCTGGAAGATGAGACCAGCAGCAGTATTGTCGAGAATATCCGCAAGAAACTGAAAAAACGTAAGATCGGTGCTTTGAGTCGTTTCATGTACGACATGAGTATGCCGGATGATTTCCTCGACTTCTTATGCAAGGCTTTTAATATCGCAGAAGAAGATCTGGTAAAAGGCGGACGTTATCATAATCTGCAAGACCTGGCCAAACTGCCTAACCCTCGAGGGAAAGAGTTGGAACGACAAGTTCCTTCGCCTATGCGAGTACCTTTCTTAGATGAAATGGGTTCCATGTTTCGGGCAGTTAAGAAACGGGACGTGTTCCTGCATTTTCCATATCAGTCATTCGATTACCTGATCCGCCTACTGATGGAAGCGGCCTTCGATCCGAAGGTTGATGAGATCAAGATTACGCAATATCGGGTTGCCGAAAATTCAGCCGTGATCAATACTCTGGTCAGTGCCGCCCAGAACGGAAAGAAAGTGACTGTCTTTGTAGAGCTGAAAGCCCGCTTCGACGAAGAGAACAACATGAGTGCCGCCGAACGGATGAAACAGGCCGGTATTCGTATCATTTATAGCATTCCGGGCTTGAAAGTACATGCCAAAGTAGCAGTTATCTTACGAAAGGATGCCGACGACGGACGGAAGCGAAAAGACATAGCTTACCTCAGTACCGGCAACTTCAACGAGAAGACGGCCCGCATTTATTCGGATATGGCTTTGCTTACTTGCAATGCCGCCTTGGTACAAGACATCAACAAGGTATTTGCCGTATTGGAAGGTCGTTTATCGAACCCGACTTTCTCCCACTTGCTTGTGGCACGTTTCAATATGGTGCCTGAACTGGAACAGATGATCGAACGGGAAATCGAACATGTACGCCAGGGACGAAGGGGAAGGATTGTCCTCAAGATGAACGGCCTGCATGACAAGCACATGATTGATTGCCTGTATCATGCCAGTGAATGTGGCGTAGAAATTGATCTGATTGTCCGGGGAATTTGTTGCCTAGTGCCTAATCAGCCTTATAGTCAGCATATCCGAATCACACGAATCGTAGATATGTTTCTCGAACATGCCCGCGTATGGTACTTCTACAATGATGGAAAAGAAGAGTTATACCTGACATCGGCCGACTGGATGCGGAGAAACCTGAACCGCCGCATTGAAACGGCGTTCCCGATCTTGGATCCTGACATCAAACAGCAGATTATCGATATCCTGCAAATCCAGTTGAAAGACAATGTCAAGGCTTGCTGGATTGATGAGCACCTGAAGAATATCCCGAAGGTAGATGATCATCCGGAAAAGGTCTGTGCACAGCTGGCAACTTATGCCTACATTAAAAATAATCATATCGAATAAGGCGCATGGACTGGACCGAACTTTATCCGTTTCTCTTTGGCATCGGACTAATCGCAGCGGTCATGCTGGCGTATGGACTGGGCTTACATGTGGGCAAACGGCAGGAACGAGTTGCCATCAGTCGGAAACGGTGGAAGCAGAAGCAATTCCTGATAGGCCGACATCAAACGGAGCGGGAACAATATCTGGAGAAAATCCGATTCCTGGAAAAAGAACTAGGACGGATCAGCCAGGAATCAGCCGACTATCAGCAGAAGCTGGATGATATTGCTTTCTATCGGCAGAAGATTCTGATCTGTGAACAGCAGATCAAACAACTCTCGTCGGCCGAAACAGAACATCCCGGCTTATCGCTCCTCTTGCAATTGAAGGAAGACCCGCAGCATACGAATCTTTCCCGGCAGGAATGGGAAACCTTGTTTGCCTTCACCGACCTGTTATTCAACAACACACTCTCGTCCTTACAGGAGAAATATAACCTCACCCGCCATGAGCAAGAAATCTGTTGCCTGCTGAAGTGGCAGTTTTCCCGCAAGGAACAACTTGCCGTCTTCAACAATACATCCGAAGCACTTGCCAAATCGAAGAACCGCCTCAAAAAGCGACTCCAGCTCGACGACAAGACCGATTTGGATTGGTTTGTCTGGCAACAGTGCTTAAACCAACACTGAAACATCTCCCGAAAAGAGCGAAAAAGATTGCAGGAGCACATTTGATGCACCCAATTACCCGTTGCAAGGTCGCGTGAGCAGATTGATGACCGACAAACACCCCTTGCGAGGTCGCGTGGGCAGATTGATGACCGACAAACACCCCTTGCAAGGTCGCATGGGCAGATTGATGATCGACAAACACCCCTTGCAGGGTCGCAAGGAGAGATTGAAGATCGACAAACACCCGTTGCGGGGTCGCGTGAGGGGATTGAAGATCGACAAACACCCCTTGCAGGGTCACAAGGGGAGATTGAAGACCGACAGACACCTCCTGCAAGTCTGTAAGAGGGCTTGCATGCGTATCTTTTTCCTCCCTTATCTGTCCGCATTCTACCCGTATTTTATCTTCCTTATCCTTATAAACTACTGAACCACAACAAATAGAGTAGCGTTCCATTTGTCCGCCCATAAAATAAAGGAATCTGATGAAGCCACATTACCTTTGCCTCTATACTTTTTCACTCATATTTGTTTATTCAGGTTTAATGGAAAATGGCTTTATGAAAACAAAACACCTATTCTCGGTTCCACTCCTTTTGAGTGGACTTATGCTTCTCGGATTGGCGAGTTGTAATTCCGGTTCTATCGTTAAGCGGGCAACCGGAGTACCGTATGAAGTACTGGTCGTGATGGATACAAACCTATGGAAAGGACAAGTAGGCGAAGCTGTCCGCGACAAGCTGCAAGAAGCGTATCCTGCCTTGCCCCAGGCGGAGCCAACAGCCGCCGTCTCTTATTGTGAACCGGCATCTTTCAACGACTTCATGCGTTATGTACGCAATATCCTGTTGGTGGATGTTAATCCCAGTGCCTATACCAAAGTCTCGCTCGTAGCGGACAAGGATGTCTGGTCCAGCGGACAACAAGTCATGCGCCTCCAGTCGCCTTCCACAGATTCGCTGTTATGGTACCTACAAGGGAAGACAAATGATATCCTTGCCTATATCCGACAAATGGAACAGAAACGATATGCCCAATATTTACAGGAGAATCACAACAGCTTGCTGGCAGAGAAGACACGTTCAGCCTTTCAACTCGACATCTATGCCCCGGAAGAGATGAATTCCTCGCAGACAGATTCGACATTTCTCTGGTTTTCCAACAATGCGAACAGTGGACGAATGGATCTGATTTTCTATACTTTTCCGGCAGAGAATAAAGACGCGCTCGAGGAATCGCATCTTATAGCCATGCGCGACTCGGTAACCCGGCTCCATATTCCCGGCTCTTTTGAAGGCTCGTTCATGACGACAGAAAACCGTTTTCCTGTTGAATATGAATCATTACAAAACGGGAAACAACCTAGTGCCATAATACGTGGTTTATGGAAAATGCAAGGCGACATGATGGGCGGACCATTTGTCTCTTATGCCTGGTATGATGTGCCCCGCCATCGGATAGTTGTAGCAGAAGGATTCGTCTATGCTCCCGAAACCAACAAGAAACTCTATATGCACCGGCTGGAATCCGCTTTACTCACGGCACGGATTTTATAACACCAGCCGTCGGATCTCTTCCGGATTATAACTGCTGCGGATACGCCACTCTTGCGGATAAAGGTTATTGGCCCGGTTTCCTAAATTCTTTACGAAACCGATAAGACGCTGTTGATAAGTCAGCAAAACATAACCTTTCTCCGCATCAGCTGGGAGCACCAGCGCTTCTTTCCGGAAATAGCGGATAGCCATTTCATCATCCACTTCGCATACGGGAAAAGTTGTTGGATTCAAGGCTGTACTCAACGCCAAGGCTTGCGCTGGTACCCAATCCTTTCCCTTCCATTCGCCCAATTCAATGCCGGCAGAAAGGATATGAAGTTTTTCTTGCAGTAACGGATAGATGGCCTGTACTTCGGAAGGCAACAAAGAAAGACGGATATCGTTCCAGACGGGTTGATAAGTCTCGCTTGCACGAACGGCTGAAAGAATGGACGTCGGAATATCGGGCTGTTTCTTCCCTTTCTGTTTCTTGTCCTTATTCTTAGTCTTGATACGAAGTTCTTCCCGTTCACCGTCGGCTTTCCGTAGGGCAGCGAGGAAAAAGCCTTCGCCTCGTGTCCGATGTGGGAAAAAGCGATAGACCGGATTGGCATATTTCAAGGCTCCACACACGCCCCAAGCATCATCAATCGGAATAGACAACGGCTCGGCTCCTAATTCATCAATGATGTATTGAATATTCTCCTCATCTTCTTCCGTATTATACGTACAAGTACTATACACCAACAAGCCACCGGGTTTCAAGGCATTCCAGATATCATGAAGAATACGCCGCTGGCGGGAAGCACACAGCTCGACATTCGCCACGCTCCATTCACCCGTACTATCCGTATCCTTACGGAACATACCTTCACCCGAGCAAGGCACATCCGTAACGATCACATCAAAGAGATGAGTCAGTTCACCCAATTCTGCCGGATCATTATTGGTCACGACGTGGTTCGGATAACCCCATTTCTGGATATTCTCTGCCAGGATATAGCTTCGCGACCGGATCACTTCATTACTTACCAATACACTTCCTTCAGGAAGAAGGCTCAACAGATGAGTGGATTTTCCTCCAGGAGCCGCACATAAGTCCAGACAAACTACCGGATCCTGTACATACGCCTTAATAGCCTGTTCAAGGAACATTGAGGAAGCTTCCTGCACGTAATAAGTACCATTCTGGAACAATGGATCAAAGGTAAAAGAAAGGCGTTCGGGCAAATAATATCCCAAATGACTCCACGGTACCGGTGTTGCCTCCGGATGCTTGTCGCTCTTCTTCGGATTCATTCGGATACTAACCGGAACATCCGCCATCAACGCTTTTTCCAGTTCTGTATATTCGTCGCCTAAAAGTGCCCGCGTACGGGTAATAAAATCAATAGGAAGTGCCATGTGTGCATGAATTGTTTCGTGCAAAAGTACTACATTTGCGGAAAATTAGAACTATGCAAGCATCATTATATCTGATACCGGTCACCTTGGGCGATACCGAACATCGCCGGGTCTTGCCGGAATACAACCGGGATGTCATCTTGGGCATCCGTCATTTCATCGTTGAGAATGTCCGCACGGCACGCCGCTTCCTGAAGAAAGTGGAACCATCCATTGTGATCGACGACTTGACTTTCTATGAACTGAACAAGCACACATCGCCTGAGCAAGTGGCCGGTTATCTGAATCCATTGGCACAAGGTGAATCGGTGGGTGTGATTTCCGAAGCCGGTTGTCCGGCGGTTGCCGATCCGGGAGCAGATGTGGTAGCTATTGCCCAGCGTAAACATTATCCGGTCGTTCCTTTAGTGGGTCCGTCATCTATTATCTTATCAGTAATGGCGTCTGGCTTTAACGGACAGAGCTTTGCTTTTCATGGTTATCTGCCTATCGATGCAGCCGAACGCACCAGCACCATCAAGAAACTAGAAGGACGAATTTATGCCGAGAACCAGACACAGCTCTTTATCGAAACGCCTTACCGTAACCGCAAACTGGCAGAAGAACTAATCCGTACCTGCCGCCCGTCCACGAAGCTGTGCATTGCGTCGAATATCACTTGTGCAGATGAATGCATCCAGACACGTCCAGTTAAGGAATGGGCCGGGAAGTTACCGGATTTCGACAAGAAACCAACCATTTTCTTAATCTATAAATAACATGGAAACCTACGAAGCACATCCAACAGCAGTTATCGACGAAGGTTGTCAGATCGGAGAAGGTACACATATCTGGCACTTCTCGCACATCATGTCTGGTTGTCGTATCGGGAAGCATTGTAATATCGGACAGAATGTGGTGATTTCACCCGGAGTCGAGATCGGCAATCAGGTAAAGATTCAGAACAACGTGTCTGTCTATACCGGTGTTATCTGTGAAGACGATGTTTTCTTAGGTCCCAGTTGTGTCTTCACCAACGTGATCAATCCGAGAAGCGCCATTTCACGCAAGCATGAATACCGAAGCACACGCGTGAAACGAGGAGCTACCATCGGAGCCAATGCCACCATTGTCTGCGGACATGAGATTGGTGAATACGCTCTTATCGGAGCCGGTGCTGTCGTTACCAAAGATGTTCCACCATACGCCTTAGTGGTGGGTAATCCTTCTCAACAAATCGGTTGGGTCAGTGAATATGGTTGTCGTCTTGAATTCGACAAGATAGGTCACGCAGTCTGTCCAGAAAGCGGTGAGCATTATGTACTGGAGAATAATCAGGTACGAAAAATAAAGAATGGATAACTGACACTGGAAAAACTCCGGATGTCAATTATCCATTCCTATTCGTTAGCTTACCTGTCGTTAATGTTTCAGAACGGGTAAAATATCGGAAAGTATTTTATCTGTTGCACCTACCTGACTAGCAACAAAGTCGCCGGCGGCTTTTCCAGCAGCCTGCATCACCTCCGGCTGCGTAATAAACTCGTTCATCTTATCTTCAAACTCAGCCATTGAATGAATACAGAAACCACCACCTACAGCTATCAGGTCTTTGGCTTCCTTGAATTTCTTATGGTTCGGACCAAATAATACTGGAATACCATAAACAGCCGCTTCGACTGTATTGTGGATACCTACTCCGAAACCACCACCGATATATGCCATCTCACCGTACCGATAAATCGATGACAAGAGACCGAAGCTATCTATAATCAGGCAATCCTTACCTTCCAGATCTTTTTCTGACCGTACTTCAGAAAGGCGGATAAAAGGCCGTTCTAACAATGCCGCGATCGAAACCAAATGACTTTGGTGGATTTCGTGCGGAGCAATGATCAGTTTGATCCGTTCCTGCTTATTGAAATAAGGAATAATTACCTGTTCATCCTGAGGCCAGGAACTGCCGACCACCAATGTCAGTAATTTCTCTCCTTTTTCATTATGTACGAATTTGTCAATCAGTGGCAAATCTTTGGCCTGATTACGAACTTCCTGTACCCGGTCAAAACGAGTATCACCGGTCACCGTCACATTATGAATACCATATTCGGCCAGCAGTTCTTTCGAACGTTCATCCTGCACGTATAAATGAGTGAAATGATGGAGCATCTTCCGATAAGGTGCCCCAAACCATTGGAAGAACAACTGGTCAGGACGGAAAATAGCGGAGATGATATAAACCGGAATATTCCGTTTCTTAAGAGCAGCCAGATAATTTCCCCAGAATTCATATTTGATAAAGACGGCAGCAACCGGATGTGCCAGCTTCAGGAACTTATTGACCCGATAAGGTGTGTCAAAAGGCAGATAGCAGATGACATCAGCACCGGCATAATTCTTGCGTACCTCATATCCCGACGGAGAAAAGAATGTCAGCAAGATTTTATACTGCGGATACTGCGCCTTGATCTTCTCCATCATAGGACGTCCCTGTTCGAACTCACCCAGTGACGCGGCATGAAACCAAATATATTTCTCGCCCGGCTGAATCTGCGAACGCAAGATTTGGTTAGTACGCCACTGGCCCAGACGCATGGTCCGAGCTTTCTTGTGGAACGGAGCGATCAACTCGATAATCAGGGAGTATAAATGAATAATCAGGCTGTACATACTTCTTGTCTCGTTAACTCACGACCTTATTTCGTCTTATCCCAAAACTTCGATAGCACGTTGGATACGGCGGATAGATTCTTCCTTACCCAAAGCTTCGGTTATATCAAAGATATGCGGACCTTTACCTTCGCCCACCAATGCCAGACGTGTGGCATTCATGATATTACCCAGATGATAACCTTTGCTTTCGATCCAGGCTTTTGCCGCATTTTCCGTACTTTCAATATCAAATGGTTCATGTGCACGCAGTACTTCGATGAACTCAGTCAACTGAGCTGCACTGTCTTCCTTCCAGCGTTTCTTACGAGTCTTTTCGTCGTATTCAGTCGGAGCTACGAAGAAGAACGCACATACATCCCACAAATCCTTGATAAAGCTGACACGGTCTTTCATCATGCCTACCACTTTTTCAACATAAGCCGGATCAGCATCTACTCCATGTTCCTTCAGGATCGGCATAAACAAGGCTGCGATCTCCTTGTTGTCTTTCTTCTGAATATATTGATGATTGAACCATTTTCCTTTTTCGTAGTCGAACTTCGCACCGCTCTTACTGCAATGTGACAAGTTGAATGCCTTGATCAGTTCATCCATGCTCATTACTTCCTGATCGTTACCCGGATTCCAACCTAACAAAGCCAAGAAGTTGACAACTGCTTCGGGCAGATAACCGCTTTCACGATAACCTGAAGAGATATCGCCTGTCTTCGGATCGTGCCATTCCAACGGGAAAACCGGGAATCCCAAACGATCACCATCACGCTTACTTAGCTTTCCGTTTCCTTCCGGCTTCAGCAACAATGACAGATGGGCAAATTGAGGCATGGTATCTGCCCAACCGAAATAACGATACAACAGAACATGCAACGGAGCACTCGGCAACCATTCTTCTCCACGGATCACGTGTGTTACTTCCATCAGATGGTCGTCCACAATATTAGCCAAGTGATAGGTTGGCAACTGGTCTGCCGACTTATACAATACCTTATCATCCAGGATTGACGAGTTGATCACCACTTCTCCACGGATCAGGTCGTTCACATGTACATCTTCATTCGGCTCAATCTTGACACGAACTACATATTGATTGCCGGCATCCATTAAAGCCTTCGTTTCTTCTGCCGACAAAGTCAACGAATTGCGCATCTGCAAACGGGTAGATGCGTCATACTGGAAATTCGGAATTTCCTTTCTCTTGGCTTCCAGTTCCTGCGGGGTATCAAATGCGATATAAGCATGACCGGCTTCCAGCAACTGATCAACATATTTCTTATAAATCTCCCGACGTTCACTCTGACGATAAGGACCATAGTTTCCACCGAAACCTACACCTTCATCAAAATGAATACCTAACCAGGTAAGAGCTTCAATGATATAAGCCTCAGCTCCCGGCACGAAACGCTGGGAATCAGTATCTTCAATACGAAGAATCAAGTCTCCGCCATTTTGCTTGGCAAACAAATAATTGTATAAAGCTGTACGAACTCCTCCGATATGCAAAGCGCCTGTTGGGCTGGGTGCAAAACGGACTCTAACCTTTCTTTGAGTCATAATCATACTTGGATTAAATAATATTGGGGCAAAAGTACGCCTTTTTTTTCTGTTAATAAACTTTTTTGCGTACATTTCGCCTTCAAATGAATTTGTGAAGTTGTAAGGTTACGGGTAAATGAGGTTATAAGGTTATGCAGTTGCAAGTTAACCTTATGCGCTCGCCAACGAAAACCGGGTCAACTCGTCAACTCAAAAACTAATAAACGTGATATGAATATTAAGAATTACAACGTACATCCGTCTATATTTTTTATCATCGCAGCCTTGCTGATGGCTTACTTTTTTCCACGTGATGCGAAGTTTAAATATCAGTTTTACGAAGGAAAACCGTGGCGCTACGGTTTGCTGACCGCTCCAACCAACTTTCCTATCTACAAGACGGATGCTCAGGTAAAAGAAGAACAGGACAGCGTACTGAAAAAATTCCAGCCTTATTACCGGGTGAATCAGGAAATCGAGTCCAATCAAATTGATAAATTGCGGACTGATTATAACAACCGCCTGAACCAACGGGTAACGTCGGCTTATATGCAATACATCGAGAAGATGCTCCAACAGCTATATAGCAACGGTATTATCTCGCCGGAGGAAATGGAAAAGCTCCATGCCCAAGGTTATTCCCAGATCAACCTGTTGCGCAATACGGTCTCTTCGCCGCATTATGTATCAGACTTCTTCACCGTCAAGTCGGCTTATGAGTTTATCATCAACAATTGTCCGTCCAGTCTGAACCGTTCTTTGCTTCAGGCTTGCGATATCAACAACTATCTGATTGAGAATGTCAGCTACGATACGGAGATGTCCGACCGCGTCAAACAAGAATTACTGCAAAGTGTTCCGATTTCGAGTGGTGTCGTACAAGCTGGAGAGCGTATTGTAGACCGCGGCGAGATCATCGACTCGCAAACGTACAATGTCCTTCGTTCGCTAAAGAAAGTCTATGAATCCAAATCCGGAGGAAACCAACGACATCATTTGATGCTTGCCGGACAAATCATCCTCGTCTTCGGTATTATCTTCTGTTACTGGCTGTATCTCTGGTCGTTCCGTATCAAGTTCATGCATAACCGGCGGAATGCCTTTTTCCTGATATGCTGTATTTTCGTACCGGTTTTCCTGACCGAGATATGCGTCACTTACAGCATCTTCAACATTTATATTATTCCGTATGCCATTGTTCCGATAGTCGTCCGTACCTTCTTCGATTCGCGGACAGCCTTGTTCACCCATCTGATTGCGGTACTGATCAGTTCGATCATGGCACCTTTCCCGCACGAGTTCCTCATCCTGCAGATCATTGCCGGCATGGTGGTAACTTTCAGTTTGCGTGAATTATCCGAACGTTCCCAGCTGATGCGCTGTTCGTTCTTTGTTTTCCTGTCTTACAGCTTATCCTACCTCGGACTCGGTCTCTATCAGGATGCCGATCTGAACAAGATTCATTGGGTGATGATGCTTTATTTCGGGATCAACCTTATCCTGCTTATGTTTACTTACGTCCTGGTCTATATGCTGGAAAAGACATTCGGTTATTTATCTACCATCACACTGGTGGAACTGTCGAATATCAATTCGGGTATCCTGAAGAAACTGAGTGAAACTTGTCCCGGCACCTTCCAGCATTCCTTGCAAGTATCCATCATTGCTTCCGAGGCTGCGGCCAAGATAGGAGCCAATGCTCAACTGGTCAGAACCGGAGCCATGTATCACGATATCGGGAAAATGTGTAATCCGATCTTCTTCACCGAAAATCAGAACCAACAGAATCCGCACGATGGCTTGTCGTTCGAAGAAAGTGCGCAGATGGTGATCAGTCATGTGACCGAAGGTGTCAAGATTGCCGAAAAGGCTTCTTTACCGAAAGAGATCATTGACTTTATCCGTACGCACCACGGACGCGGCAAAGCCAAATATTTCTATAATTCCTTCAAGAACAAATATCCTGACCGGGAAGTGAAAGACGAATTGTTTACTTATCCCGGTCCGAATCCGTTCTCTAAAGAAACTGCTATCGTGATGATGGCCGACTCGGTCGAAGCCGCTTCACGCAGTCTGAAGGAACACACCGTGGAAGGTATCCAGCAACTGGTCAATAAAATCATTGAGACACAGATTGCCGACGGATTGTTGAAGAATGCTCCGCTTACCTTCCGGGATGTGGAATCCGTTAAACAAGTCTTCATCGAGAAGCTGAAGATCATGTATCACACTCGTATCAGTTATCCTGACTTGAAGAAGAAATAACACGGGCCAAAAGTCCTCGGCAGGCATCTTCCAGCAGGTCGAGGACAAGTTCAAAGCCTTCAGCTCCGCTATAATAAGGATCGGGCACATAATCATAAAGGCCGTTCGTCGAATATTCCATCATCTGATGGATTTTCTGTTCGGTAACCAAATCAGGAGCTTTCTCTTTCAGATCATCGATATTCCGGTTGTCCATACCAATAATCAGGTCGAAATCATAGAAATCCTGTGTTCGGACCGGACGGGAAATAGAATCCAACCGATATCCCCGGCGGATAGCATGGGCACGCATTCGAGGATCGGCAGGTTCGCCTTCATGATAACCGATAATCCCTGCCGAATCAATCAGAAAACGGTCTTCCATTCCGGCATCTTTCACCAGCTTCTTCATCACTGCCTCTGCCGACGGTGAACGGCAAATATTTCCGAGACAAACAAATAGGATTTTGTATTTCTTATTATTAAACAGATCGTTAGCTTCTTTCATTTAGAACTGGTTTACATTTAATTATATAGTCACACCTATCAGTGTTATCTTAACTTGTTACAAATGTAATAATTTAAACCGTAATAGAGAATTTTCTCATACCAGTTAATCTGTATTGAACTATTATAAAGAAATGTACAATATGCTTACCAAACATAATTCAAATACAATGGGAAAAATAAGGAAGTGAAATACTTTTAGAACTTTTCATAGACATAATTGAGCATATTAGTATTTTTATTCACCGCCGCCAGATTCGAATTCTTTCTCAATTTCTTCAATCGTAGGCAAACTACCTCGGAAATCTTTCGGTAGAGCTTGCCCTAATTCATAATCTGAGATTCCGATTGGTTTCTGAATATCACGTAAGGCGTATTCTGCTTTGATACGGTCTTTACTCTTGCAAAGCAACAGCCCGATAGTCCGGTTATCTCCTTCCCGACAAAGAATATCATCCACAGCGGAGCAGTAAAAATTCAGTTTGCCTATATACTCCGGCATAAACTCCGTATCTTTCAATTCGATCACCAGATAACGGTGCAGAAAGGTGTTATACATCAATATGTCAATATAATAATCATCACCTGAAACCTCTATATGATACTGACGCCCCATAAAAGCAAAGCCTGCACCCATTTCTACAAGAAATTTCTCCACATGTTTCACCAAACCTATTTCCACGTCACGCTCATTGTAATGGTCTGTAAAAGTCAACATATCGAATATATACGGGTCTTTAAGCATCGATTTTACATTATTTGCTTCCGGTACAGGCAGGGTTTCAGTGAAATTGTTAGCCAATGCCCCATGCTTGCCATAATCATCCAGTTTGATGGCTTCTTGTAGATAACGTGTTGTCCAATGATTGGTAATGCATTGCATCATATACCAATAACGTGCATGAATGTCCTTGACCTGCTTTATCAGTACAAGATTGTGCGTCCAATCTAAATGCTTAATAGGAAGGGTAAAATTATATTCCTCTAATTGCGAAATCAGTGATTTCGCAATTGGAGAAACTCTCCCTTTTACCATCGTTAGTTCTTGATTATATTCATTGAAGAATTGTACCATATATTGCATATTACGTACAGTAAATCCTTTTATTTCGGAATAATCATTCTTCAAATCCTCAGCCAAACGTTGCAAGGTTTTCTTACCCCAACCGTCTGCATCTTGGCTTCGTTGCAACATACCACCAATATCCCAATACATTCGGAGCATTTCTTCGTTGGCAGCATAAATTGCCCGTTGCTGGGCAACCAATACCCGTTGCTTGATTTTGTGGAGCAATACCGCATAACCATGGAAGTTATCTTCCAAGTTTTCAACGGCTCGTTTATCTATATTTTTAGCCATAATCACCTTTGATATATTTACAAAGTTACGTTTTTTATCCAATTGTACATCAAACTCATACAATATTATTAGTTATTCCCTTATGGGCTATCTTCTCATCGAAAATCCTCTTTTTTTGAAAAGCCAACCAACAAAACTGATCTTTCCTATTGCATTTTCTTTGTTCGCCCTGGGCGAACATATAATCACCCACTCCGAACATATATTCACCCTGGGCGAATATAAAAACGCCAACGGCAAATAAAGTTTATCACGTAAGAAACGAAAAGAATCCGTGTATACGAATAAAAAAGAAGATAAGAAGAATCCTACAAGGGATCTACATCATAATGTACCAGTAATTGACGGAACTCCGTGCTCTGGTGCATCTCCTGCTGTACGGACTCCAGTATTTCACGGACTTGCGGAATAGAAGCTGCAATCTCGATTTTCATAACGATCTTGCGGATATGAAGCAATTGAATATAGGAAACCGGCGGCGTAACGGGACCAAGTACACGGTCGCCCAAACGCCGGCGTAACCGTTCGGCATACAGCCTTGACAGTTCGTCGAGCACTGTCGGATTCTTCGAGCGAAGAACCAGGATAATCAGGCGGTAATAAGGCGGATAACGGAACATGCTCCGTTCCGTCAGTTGCCAACTGACCATTTCTTTATACGTTCGTTGCTGTACCATCTGGATCAAGGGATGATCAGGTTGTGAAGTTTGCAACACCACCACACCCTGCTTATCTCGTCTTCCGGTCCGACCGCTCACCTGCATCATCAGCTGGAAAGCCCTTTCATGCGCCCGAAAGTCCGGATAATTCATCAGCCCGTCGGCATTCAAAATACCCACCACGCTCACGTGACCAAAATCCAACCCTTTTGAAATCATTTGCGTACCGATCAGAATATCCGTTTTCTGCTTCTCAAAGTCGCCGATGATCCGTTCATAGGCTGTACGCGTACGGGCTGTATCCAAATCCATCCGAGCCGTTCGTGCAGCCGGAAAGAGCGAGGCGATCTCTTCTTCCACCTTTTCGGTACCAAAGCCCAACGGACGAATATTCACCGAATGACATTCCGGACACTCGGACGGCACACGAATGGTATAACCACAATAATGGCATACTAGCTTCTGATGAAACTTATGATAGGTCATGCTCACATCACAGTGCTGGCAACGGGGAATCCAGCCACAGTCCTTACATTCAATCATCGGAGCAAAGCCACGGCGGTTCTGAAACAAGATTACCTGTTGTCCGGCTTCGAGCGCCTGGCGCATCTTCTCTACCAAGATTGGAGAGAAAAGTGTATCCTTCATCTGTTTCCGCCTTTTCAGTTCACGGATATTGGCCAGGATCATCTCGGGAGGCGAAGCAGCTCCGTAACGAACCGGCAACTCTACCAAACCGAACTTACCGGTCATGGCGTTGAAATACGAATCGATCGATGGAGTAGCCGAGCCCAACAATACTTTGCCTCCATGCATCTGTGCCAGAATAATAGCCGCATTGCGGGCATGATAACGGGGCGCCGGATCTTGTTGTTTGTAAGTCGTCTCGTGTTCCTCATCAACGATAATTAATCCCAGGCTGCTAAATGGCAGGAAGATCGACGAACGTACACCCAAAACCAGCATCGGACCTTTGCCATGCAACAGCTTGTTCCATACTTCCACCCGTTCGTTGTCCGAGAATTTAGAATGATATACCAACAACTGATCCCCGAATATCTTCACCAGACGGTCGGTTATCTGCGTAGTAATCGCAATCTCGGGCAAAAGATAAAGCACTTGTCTCCCACTTCTCAAGACCTGACGGATCAGATGAATATAGATTTCGGTCTTACCCGACGAAGTAACTCCATGTAAAAGGCAAACTTCCTTCTCGGCAAAGACATCCTGGATCTTCCCGTATGCCGCCTGTTGTTCGTCGGTCAAGGCATGCGGTTCTTCCAGGCGACACATCCTTGCCTGCAAACGACTGACTTCTTTCTCATAACTCTGCAAGATACCTCGTTTCAGTAAACCATCAAGGATCGCAGCACTTTGCCCGCTTTTCTCCAATAACTCCTTTTTCGAGACTTCTTGTCTTAACACCGGATTCAAAGCGTGAGTCAAATCGAGAAAGCAGACCAACAGTTGCTCTTGTTTCTTTGCCCGTTTCACTGCATCAAAGGCTTCCTGCATCCTGTCTTCGGTGGCCCAGTCGGGATGTAGCCGGACATACGTTTGCGTCTTAGGGACAAAACCTTGCTTCAGTTCCTCACTTACGCCCACAGCACCTTTCCCCATCAACGAAGCAATAACCGGAACAATGTTACGCAAACCGGTTTTCTTCTCCAAATCAGAAACCGTCTGCTTGAGCACATTCCGTCCGAAAGCATCTAATACCGCCTGTTCGTTCGGTTTCAACGGAGCATCAGCCTCAAAGTCCGGGTTATAAGTAACCGTTGTCTCGCTTTCCAGCTTCAGGCCTGAAGGCAAGGCCGCCTTATAAACATCGCCCAATTTACAGATATAATACGAGGCAATCCATTCCCAGAAGCGTAATTGCGGACGACGTAAAATAGGTGTCGCATCCAAAATCGAAAAGATTTCCTTCACTTCATAGTCCGTTTGCGGCTGACGATCGTGCACATCTACCACAATCGCCGTGTAAAAGCGTTTCTTTCCGAAATGCACAATCACACGACTGCCACGGACCACCAGCGGCTCCAAGTCGGCCGGAATCCGATACGTATATTGATTCTCCAGCGGAAGCGGGAGTATGACATCTGCGTAGGTACTCATTGCGAAACAAAGATACAAACAGATACAAGCAAACAAAGCACTTTCCCTATAAAAAACAAGTTGGCCGGACTCCAAACCTTAGAAGTCCAGCCAACTTATTTCCTTCAAATCATTTTTATCTCCTTAGAACAGGATCGCAGCCGAAATCATCCAACCACGGTTTTTACCGTCAATTTTCAACTGCTTCACGCTATAATTGTCGGTTAAGCCCAACTGATAAGTCGCACTAATCTGCAAATGCTGAATCAACTCCACACCAGCACCCAGATTCAATCCAGCACTGAACGATTTGGATTCGATTTGATCACTCAAAACATCCCAGATTTTACCACCTCCCAAGCGGAAACCCACATATGGACCAGCAGCAGCAAACACCTTCACGGCTGGAATACCAATCTTCCATTTCAAATTGACCGGAACATTCAAATAATCCGACTTAATCTTCTGCGTACCTATTTCCATACCTGTCTGCGAATACAGGATAGAAGCATCAAAGCCCAATCCAATAAACGGAGCCATCAACTCGATTGTTGGTCCGATATGGAAACCGGTCAGGTTATCAGTAGAAAAAGTTTCCGGTAAATCCGAAAAATGGATGCTCGAAATATTGGCACCACCTTTAATACCCCACTTAAACTGGGCTTGAGCCGGAACAGCCATCCAGGCGATCAACGCCAATATCAACAAATAAACTCGCTTCATACTTTCTGCTTTTAATGATTATCTATTTATGTAAACAAAGATAATGCATACAATGTTGAGAAAAAAACAGTAATCTTTAAAAACAGGTAAACAGATAAATGAATCAGAAATCAAGATTGACTGATTCAGTAAGCGTTAAAGAAACTCAAAACCCAATTCATCCTATTGTTTAATTCGGTGTTCTTTTATTCCTTTGGACATCCTTTTATTGGTGCATTTTTCAATTGGTATTTACGTATATTACTAACAATATGAAAAAAATATTCCTTTTAATATGGTGTTTGAATTTCTTCAACTGTTTTTCACAGACACCGATTGAAATTAGCTTGGATCCGGAAGAAATAGAAGTGTCAGATTTGGGATTGGGAGATATTGCTGAATCGATCGAATATATTCCATTGGAAACGAAAGACGAATGCTTGATAGGCGAGAATGTGTATTTTGATTTTGACGAAACACATATCATAATTGGTTATTATAATTGTAATACACTTTATCTTTTTGATAGGCAAGGGCATTTCATTCGTACAATAGGAACTAAAGGTGAAGGCCCACGAGAATTTAATGGCATACATAACATTTTCCTCAATTCAAATCACATTGTGATAGATGATGCTAGTAAAGTTCTTATTTTTGATAAGGAAGGAAATTTTATTTGGTCCACATCTTTTCCTATTGATGATAGATATGTCGCATCTTATTTTAATGAACAATTTTTACGTGTAGCAGAAAGTTATATTTTTCGGGATTCGACCTATTATGTTTATGATATCTATAATCAAACAGGAAATCTAGTAAAGGAAGCTATACCATCTGTTCCTATTTCCCTAAAAAAAGATTCCCAATGGCGTCTTTCTTATAAATGTAAAGAAATAAATCCAGTTTATATCTATCAAAATCAATTGCATGTACGGGAATATCTGAACGATACGATATATACGATCAATGGGGTGAACCAATTCATTCCTAAGTATGTACTTAATTTGGGGAAGTACAAAATAACACCCGAAATACAAGCCGATATAAAGAACTTCGAGAATCATATCAATAACAAAGTTGTTATTACAGAGATTGCAGAGACATCCAACAAGCTGTTGATGCACTATTTTTATAAGTGGAAATTTCATAGTTGTTATTATGACAAAAAAGAACGTAAGGTGTATAAGTTCGCAAGTGATGGTTTCCCGAATGATTATGATGGAGGAATTGATTTCTTAAATATGTATCCAATTTATGGTCAAAAGAATAACTATATCAGAACCAGTTTTCAGGCAGGTGAGTTTATTGATAAAGGAGAAAAGTGTTTATCAAAGAAGCGACCAGCTAAAGGCCCTAAATCTGCTGTGAATAGATTTAAAGATTTAGTTATGAAAAAAGTTGATGTAGAGGATAATCCGGTTCTGATGATTGTAAAACTTAAAGACTGATACTATGGGGAAACAAGAAAATCCCCCAATACGCATTCAGACATAAAAAAAGCAGTTACCTTCAAAAAGATAACTGCTTTATAATTAGAGCCGAAAACGGGACTCGAACCCGTGACCTACGCATTACGAATGCGTTGCTCTACCAACTGAGCCATTTCACAAGATCTAATCATAATCAATTGAATCATTGACACTTAAATCTCAAATTCGTTATCTTTTCATTTTTATGAAATCTCTGGTTTACATCTGGGTTTACATTTCCATTTTGTTAATACTATTGTTAATTATCTCGTTTTTTTAATATTTATCCATATAAAGAATTTCCATTTATTATAATGACTATCTTATTCAAAAAATAATAGGGACACAATTTTCAAAAGACTCTTATTTATAGCCCATCGATAAAATGTATTCCACCCTCTTATGTGTATTTAACTATTTATCAATCTCTGTTAATTCTCCGGTTTCCACATCAATCGTTAACACAATTTGTTGTTTGCTTCCATCAATGCTTGTCGCATCAATTTGAACCTTCCAAATCTGACTTTTTTGTTCTAAGACTGTTGTATTAATGCGAGTATTTCCTTTAATACCCTGCAAAGAAGGAATTGAAGTGCTCCAAACATCTTTTGCTGTTTGATAATTATGTCGGCAAATACTATAATAAACCTTATCACTACCTCCATAATTTAAAAAAACTCCATCTGTATAAGATACAGGAAAAACGCCACTATAAACACATTCTTCTAATACAGCCATTTCTTTTCCATTTGGGGATAAAACAATATAATTATATTGACTATCAATTATAATACTTCCTTGAAACCAAAGAGTATTACAAATATGCCCACTATCATATGATGTAGGATAAACAATTGCATTGTTATCATTCAAAAAAAGAACATCTTTATAATAGAATTTAGTATTCATTTCATCATCTCCTATACTCCAATTAGTATCTCTTTCCATATAACGTAAATAACTAACACCTCCCCAATCTGTTTTATAATAATTGCTAAAACCAAATCCTGAAACTTTAACTGTTAAAAAATTTCCATATCCTAAATCTATTTCCATTGTTCGTTCAACTGGTTCAGTCCCACTCCACTCACGTAATTGCTCTTTTGTTTGTCCATCAAACATTCCAACCCACATTCTCTCATTTTTTAGTCCCGTAATAAACACTGTATCACCGCAATAGTTTAAAGATAGACTTTGAGGATCAAAACCTTCACGATCGGCAACATTATACCCATAGAAAAGGTCTATTTCATCCTCTTTACAACTGGATAATAACAACATAAAACTAATAATACACACACATGCACTAAATACCCTATTCATTTCTATTCTCTGATATTTCCTATTCCCTACGGAGAAGTTATTAAATAAAAAGGTGTGGGAACTGTATCGCTTTATCCTATTATCAGGCTCTCGCATTGCCTTTACCACAGATAAAGCAACAGCAACCCACACCAAATAGATATAGTTTACCTTATAGGCAACAATACCAAATGATGCGGGTGCTATTGCTATCATCTTCGTGGTAATTATACAAATTTGCGAGATTTGATAATAGAAGATAATATCAATAACACCTTTCGTTAAACATTATATCCTTCTCCAAAGGCTCAACTCTATGAGTTTGGAGAATTACATGACAAAAGTACAAAAAGTGTTTTATGTTTCAAGGTCTTGAATTAGAATATTTCCTCATTTAAAAGGATAGACTTTCGTATGTCTGTAATATTTCTTCCTGTCTTAATCCCAAATACCTTTTAGTTATCGCCACACTAGAATGATTAAATAGTTCCATCAGCTTGATTAATGCCAATTCCGCATTATCTGAATTTTGGTTATACACCTGCCTGCCAAATGTTTTTCGCAAGCTATGACAACTGAAATGTTGAACTTTCAATTTATATTTGACTTTGATTTCCTTTAAAATGACATTTATTCTTTGGATTGTGTAAGTCGTACCTTTCTGACTTACCAATATAGGTGAATTAATGCCTATTGGCTGGATATGATCGTAACAGTCCGTAATATGTCTTTTCAGTTGAGGATTGATCCGAATTGTACGATTTTTCTTTGTTTTCTTCTCTTGCAAAGTAAATTCATCCACATTTAAAATATCAATCCAACGTAAAGCCAATATATCAGAAATACGCAATCCCCAAAAACAACCAATGGCAATCAACAAAGACATTTTATAATTTCCATCTTTCCCTAACCGTCTAACCAAATTAGTCATTTCATCCCATTGCATATAATCCGCAGTCGTCGTACTATATTTCAAACTCATAATTTTCTGTTTTAATTGTTCCCATATAAAAGTGAATTTTTTTAAGCCTCTTCTCTTATTTAAAATTCATAAGCAATTGAAAATCAAAAGAACATTCACTTTCAACAGAAGTGAACATTCTTTTTGAATACAATCATCTTTTTCCTGCCATATATAGAAAAAAGAAAATAAGAAAAAACGGAAAGAAAATACCTATTAACGCTGCTATCAAATACATGAAAATAGCTAGTATGATAAAAAGTAAGAATTTCATATTGAACTAGCTTAAATCCGTCCTTCATCTGCATAGCTATAGTAACTTTCATCTGTAATAATAAGATGATCCAAAAGGGTAATTCCAATCAATTGGGAAATTTCCCGTATTTTTTGCGTTATCTGATCATCTTGTAAACTTGGCTTAGCATTCCCAGATGGATGATTATGTGCTAGGATAATCCCAGAAGCATTACCCAATATTGCAGCTTGCATAATAATCCGTATATCTGCTGAGGTTTCATTTATTCCACCTTCTGAAATAGGACAAATCCCTAAAACTCTGTTTGCTTTATTCATCAAAATAACTTAAAAAAATTCCCTATACTGAATTGTTTCCGCTTCAAAAACAGATAAGAGAATGCTATACGCATCTGTTGATGATAAGATCTGTTTCCGTTCAGAAGCTTTGATTTTTGATTTGTAAGTAAGTTTTACTTCACATACCTTGTACTGAGTTTCCATAATGATATAAATTTAATTTTTGTTAATAATTTTTGTTTAATTGATCTATTTTTTAATCGCTGACAAGTTCTAAATATATCAGGAATAAGAACCAAGGAAAATTAGTTGACAAAACGCTATGAATTTATATACACTATTAAATTACTTTTTGTCCTAATAATACAGCAAATATTCTTTCTATACCAGACAAAGAAACACACAAATAAATTTGTAAACTCATTTTCCTTTTTCTCTAGCTCCAGTGGGGGGATATAGAATATAAGTGGAGTTTCTCTCGCTCTATAGGCTTTCAAAGTCTATATATAATAGTTTTGGCGTACAAAGAGCCCTTTTACTCTTGAATGTTATTTTTATATGACGGTTTATATTCTGATGATCAACTTTACATTAAATCATACCCATTAAAGATGAGGGGGGGGTAGTTTTAATTACTCTCCTCCATCTTTAAATGGAGCGAATGATATAGAAATAGAGTATCAATTTATGGATCAATATCTTTTTTATTAAATGAGTAGTTCCATTCCCAATTTAGGTTAGTGGTATTTTTTTACTTTATTCTATTCTTTGTATAGAGAGTATCTAATTTCGTACCAAACTCAAATGGAAACTCTTCAATGTATATTTATATGGTTTTGTTGAGTTTGACGGTTTTGCATAATAGTATTTTTCAATCGTATTAAGCTTTACCGTTATTTTTATATCAAACTCATCATAGATCAACTGGAGTTTGTCTCTTATTTCTTCTTTAAAAGTTGGAATATTAAATATTGGATCAAATACTTCTCTTATTTTTTTGATAACAGGTTGGGAAAAACGATAATCTTCATCATACTGTTTAATGGCATATTCTATTTTACTTTTTACATAACCGGTCTCATCAAGTTTCTGTTTACCCAGCTTCCGATAGGCTAATATCATTAGTTCTGAATCTTTCTCCATTTTTATTACTTTTATTGCTGGTGCACAATCAAAATCAGGATTTATTTGTTTTTCTTGATCCAAATTATCCAAAAGTTGGGTAATTAAACGACGTCTTTCTTTTTCACTTTGATATTTCTTTAATTGTAGCAGATCTTCATCTTTAAATGGCTCTTCTCTCAAAACACAATGTACATTAAAATACTGTGTATCTTCGTATGCTTGTTTTAATAGAGCTTTTGATTGATAATATCCTTTTACTCTTTCTTCATTATAGAAGTTATCAACAGACATATAATTGATATTTCCATCTTTATCTAATAACTCTGCAAACTTAACAGCATTCTTATCTTTGCAAATAGCTTGCTTTACAAATATATTAGTAGCTTGTTCTTCTTTCTCCTTTATATCCTTATATATTTCCAAATGTTTATTTAATACCTGCCCTACTGTATCTTCGTCCATTACTTGGATATTTTTATTGATAGTTGTAATATGCGTGAGAGAATTATATCTCTTACCATCTTCAAATTCATTGCGAAAACGTCCTTGTATTTGAATCGCTTCTGTAAATGGATCAATCATTGTAAAATAAGCGTCATTTAAGTTCGTCAATAATAATATATCGGCTTTTGATGGCAATAGAATATCCATCGCTGAATAAAAACGGCAAGTAAAAAAGTTGTACTTTTTAAATGGATAACTTAAATCTTCATACACATCTGTAAAATTACATTCTTCCAACTTTTTCAGACTTTTTTGGGAACAAAAAACTTTAGAATCTTTTTCTATCCCTAAAGTATTAATGATACGATTAATTCCATTTGCGTAATTAAGAAATACACAAACGCATTCACTTTCCTGATATTTAGCAAATTGCTCACGAACAATTTTGTCGTAACGATTAGTTATAATTAGATCTAAATCAACCTTATAATCAAAATCTGGTTCTATCTTAATTATTTTAAAGCCTTGTCTTTTTAATTCAGGATGTCTCATTCGTAATGGAGTGGCAGACACCATTGCCTTATTTTTAAATTGGAAAAAATTATTGATTGGCTGTGAAATACGATTTCTATAATCTATATCCTGTACAAATTTTTCACATTCGTCTAACAAACAGAAGAAATTATAATATAGATCTATCCCCACTTTCTTCGCTGCTTCTTCAATTTTATTATAACTCTCAGGTGTACAAATCAATTTCTTATATTTGACATCTGATTTCAGATATTTCTTTATTTGTGCCTCAGTTTGTTTTTTATAAACAGGCAATATATCTAGATAGCTATAATCTTCTGTTTTTTGTATAATAACAGGGACATTAGGTTCTATAATTATTGAATTTCTTTCTGAGTGAATCTCTCCATAAGTGGCTCCGAGACCTGTCAGTGTTTTATCCAATACAACATTTGCAGGAATATCTTTGTAACTTATTCTTTCTAAAGCAGATGATAATCTTTCTCCTTTTTTTATGATTGCTTTTATAGTTTCCATAGAATATCTATTTTAAATGTTCTTTGATCTTATTTCTTTTCAGGTGGTATGTTTTCTTCTAATTTTAGGTTATATATGGAAAGTAGTCAAAAACATACCAAAGTAGGAAAAATAGAGCTTAGCTATTAACTAAGCCCTATTTTTATTATTTGATTGACTTTTTAAAATACAAATAAAATCATCTCCTATTTTGACTCCTCTTAGTTTACGCTCTAAGTCTTCCAACCTACTAATATTCTCCAGTGCTTTAAAGGCTGTACTCTCATCAATTGAAGCTGCGTATGAATTAAAACCTTCAATATAGTAACGTTTCGTTATTAGTTTTACGTCCATTCCTGCTGCTTTACAAAGAGTGATAAATTTATCTCCACGTTCTTTATTAAATATCATACCTTCTGGTAGTTCAACATTTTCACCTTTTAATACCTTATTCAGAAGAGAAGCGTTTATTTTCTTTCCCAAATAGATTAAAGCCACAGTTGAAGGATTAAAACCTTCTCCTATCTTTTCTGAAATAGTTTTGAAAGCTTCTTGTTTTGATATTAATCCAGCAACAGTATATTTATCTTTGCTGTCCCAGCTTTTAGAGGCATTGTTTATTTCGATTAAATATTCACCAATATTATCTTTATTACGAATATAAACGTTTTGAATTTCATGAGTTTTTCCGATCGCATTTAATTTACCAAATGCAGATACCCTATGTTGTCCGTCCAAAATAACATAATAATCGGCAGCTTCTTCTTCTTTTATCTCCCGTCCATTTACATCAACCACAGTATAACCTTTTTTACAAACCCATTCTGCTTCTGCCACAATGATAGGATAAGCGGATTCATATTTCCTTTGTGCAATTATCTGAATAAACTTATCAACTCTTATTTTCTCAATCGGTCTATTGTGTTTTACAAATGCTATCTTCTTAGACTCTTTTCTAATCTTTTTATTTATACCATCTGTACCTTCCACAACACAGAAAGTGATAGAATTATCCGTAATGTTTGCCTGACTTGCCTTTGCAATAGAAGTCTTTTCAGTAAGCTCCTGTTCTGCTTCTGCAAGTTCAGTTTTTGTCTTATCAATGATTTTCTGTTGTTCTTGGATTACTGATTCAGCAACGTCTTTCTTTTCTAACTGTTTCAATACTCTTTCTTCTTTCTTTAATATTTTTTTTAATTCTGCTGAACGTGTCATCTTACTTATTATTTAATTGTTATACATTTATTGATAATCTCTTGTTTTTTGATTGCACTGCAAAGATGAGGGTATTTTGCAGGGTTGGGTAGGAACAAAAAAAGGGAACAAATTTGTTCCCCTTAGTTAGTATGAAAAAACTCCGTTAGGTAATTGGTAGTCTTTATATCTCTTTATCAGTGTTTTCAGGTAGTCTGGATCTGTTGAAATACTTTCGTTTTGAATGATTCCTGTAAAATAAATCAAATCACAAATTAACTGCTTTTCTCTTTTAGATGGAGAATCTTTTATTTTCCTTTTTGACGTGATAGGCTGATATGTGTTGAAAAAAATGATAAAATGAGAATAGAAAGCATAAGCCAAAACAGAAATGGATTCAGTTGTTTCAGATTTAAAGAGAGAATCAAGAGATTGTAAATTCCATTCGTCATTATTAATATCTTCTTTTAGTTTTGAACAAATACGGTTTATAGTCAAATTATCGTCTATAATGTATTTCTTCTTACCAATTTGGAAAGTAACCTGCATATCTTCTTTAAATACGAACCTTCTGAAAGAATCAGTAGTCGTATTGTCAGAAACTTTATCTATAACTGTTTGCAATACAGACAAAGGAGATTTAGGTTTAATTCCATTCATACACTGATTATATGAGAAATCATAGACAAACAATAACAAATGCCAAAACTTCTCTATATCCAATTCAAAGAAAGTCAGTGCTTCTTCAATGTCTTTATTAGAAAGAAATTCATTCAGTCTTGTTTTTAATCTATCCAATTTCTTACTTTTGGCTTCTGAGTTATTATAGCGGTAAATATAACGACTTATCAAGGGTGAACCATAACAACACATTGTCCTTGTTTCTCCATCATAATCAAAATCTGGATGGATCTGTAAAGCCAATTTCGCCACATAGTTCAGTGAAACCGGACTTTCGTCTTTTGATAATTTATCTGGTGCTGTAAACATAATCTCCATCTTTAAATGGATTACAAAGATAAAAAATCCTGTTCCAATTTCTGGAGACAGGATTCATTGGTTTAGAGTAATTTTTTCATTGCATCTTCCATTTGGTCATTACCAAATGAATCCAAATAAATTTGGGTTACTCTCTCTGAACTATGTCCTAATGCTTCACAAATCAAAGAGGTGTTTACACCAGACCTCTTTAATACGGTGGCAAAACTATGACGCGCAACATAGGTCGTTAAATCAATTGGTATATTCAATTCTTTTCCAATTTCTTTCAAAGCTTTATTCACTTTCGCTATAACTTTGTGAATCCTATTTACTTTCTGTTGTTCCGTTTTATGATAACTAGATAGAATAGGAAATAAATAGGGACTATCAGATATTGAATATTTCTGAATCAATTTGATAGCTTGTTCCTGTAACGAAACCTTTATCTGCTTTTGAGTTTTCTTCCTAATATAGACCAATCTATTTTCTATAACATTTTCTTTCGTCAAACGGGCAATATCCCCAAAGTTAATTCCAGCAGCCAAATACGAAAAAGTAAACAAGTCTATTGCAAAACATTCTAAAGGCGTTTGCCCTTGATAATTTAATACAGATAAAATCTCATCTTTCCGTATTGAACGTTTGGCTGTTGTTTGATTTAACTTTGAAACTTTGAAGGAATTAAAAGGATAATACTCTGATTTAACAATCTTTTCCTCTATCGCAAGATTATAAATTACCCGTAAATGCCTAAAACGTGTTCCTAATGTATTTATAGCCAAGCCTTGACTTTGTAACCATATCTCATAACGTTTTAACCAAACAGTATCTATATCCGAAAAAGGAATATCCAAATGTTTGTTGAACTTTATAAGAGAGTGCATAGTGCATTTATACATATCTGCATAACGTAAACGACTTGCAGATTCAAGCTCTTGAATGTATTGAGTAAAGACATCTTTCACCGTTTTATGTTTCACGGGTTTGTTAACCTTCTCCATTAAAGACGAGGCGGTAAACTCTTTTTCCTGTGATTTGAATTCTATAACCTTATCTGTATAGGCTTTCACTTTCTCCGCTATTAGTCTTTCTATATACTCCTTATTAGGGCATTTTCTTGTTGGTTTATTCTGTTTGAAATCCCATAAAGAAGGTAATATTGAAATTCCAATACTCTCATATTTACGTTTTCCATCTTTACACACACGAATCATCAAAGGCGACTCATTGTTTTTCAAAACTTTAGACTTGTAACATACGACATTAATTGTTGTACTCATGGTTTACATCTCAGTTTACATGAAGCATGTAAACCAGCTAAAACCAAAGATAAATTCATAAAAAAAGCAGTTACCTTCAAAAAGATAACTGCTTTATAATTAGAGCCGAAAACGGGACTCGAACCCGTGACCTACGCATTACGAATGCGTTGCTCTACCAACTGAGCCATTTCGGCAATGATTTTTCTTAAACCGCCGCAAAGATATAAACTCTATTCGACATCTGAAAGAAGTTTAGCCAAAAAATCATCTAAATCTGCATCCAAATCTTTCAGAAGCGGATCGTCGAGACGCAAGGTATCGTCGTCGAGGAACAACAGTTCTTCAATGACAACAAACGATTCGTCGGTCAGACTAATTGACAACGGTTTGACAAAGTGCGAATTCTCAAATACATTCTTGGAAGCCAAAGCAGACAAGGCTTGTTTCACAGCCGAAGCAACACGTTTATTGAAAACGGATTCTTCTTCCGAGTTGTTTACCCAATCAAAAATGATGGTTTTGTCAACCAGATTCTCTTCTTCATCATACACCTGCAGTTCTCCACTTTCTGCATCAGCCTGCAGATAAATATCACTGATGTCATTGAGTTTGGTATCTTCCACCATTTTCTGGATGGCTGAAGTCAGAAATGATTCTAAAACCGATTGTATTTGCGACGGACTTGCTGCCATAATTATAATCCTTTCTTTATTTTATTCATTTGAATTACCAAAAGTAGTAATAATTTGGATTATCTGCTACCAATTTGTGTATTTAGTTTCTTATCTGCCAGAATTCGTTCTTTCAGAACCTCAGCATAAGCCTTCAACAATTCTGTATTCCGGTTCTTTTCGCCTTCGGAGGCCAGAAACAACTCATACGATTTCTGTGCCCATTCATGTGCAGATTTCAATTGGCTTTGCATTTCGTAGCAAAGCGCGATGTTGGAAGCTAACTTGGCCTGCTGGCTTTTCGAAGATGTAACCTCGAAGACCCGTTTCCAAATTGCCTCGGCTTGTTCCCACTTACTGGATGAAGCGAATGCTGCCGCTTCTTTCCAACGTGAATTGGCATTATTATAATACCAACGTGTCTCTTCACTCCAATGAGGAACGAAATAACCCGAAACTTTACCGCCCAATGCCGAAGCCGCTATCCGTAATGCCTCGTTGGCCGTTGGCAGATAATAATTCAACATCCGCAAATTCTCGGCAGCCTGCTGAAACTCGACAGAATCTTCTATCAGTACCGTAGCCAAAGCATTGTCACGCCCCGGCAAATAGGCCCGCATGATTCCTTGCATCTTCACGGTGATGGTTCCACTCAAAAAACCGGCACCCACATTCACATCTTCACGTTCCATCGCGAAAAGCATCTTATCCAACGAGATAATAGCATCCGCTCCATTTGAACGGCATAAAGATGCCACCTGATCGCGCGTCAGTTTCCGATCCATCAAACTGCTTTCTGAATCACGCAACGGATCATGAAAAAGGAGAACATCCTCAAAATAAGAAGCATCCAGCATAGAGGTTCCACAAGCGGCGCACAAATCGAACAAAGCACTGTCGGCCTTTGCCTGTGCCGTATCCTGAACTACTCCCAACAGGGAATAAGTATAACCCGACTTTTCGGGCTGCGCCATCGCATTATTCACCATCAATACCTTCCGGACATCCTGTGGAAAAGTAACCTCACCCGGATTACAGGTTTCGATCCCTACATAATTGATTCCTCCACAAGCTGTCAACAAGAACGACAAGCCTCCTAAGTATATCTCCTTTTTCATATATCACCCAATTACTGAAGGCAATCGGCCTTCACTGTCATCAAATTAATTCACTTACAGCCTTGAAATACCCGATCGACTCGGCAATTCCGAGGAAAGGATCTTTCATGTCTTTCTCGTATTCCAAGCTGCATTTACCTGTATAATTCACCTTCCTCATCATCTGGATCAAGGCAGGGAAATCAATCTTTCCGCGTCCTATTTCGATACCGCGTCCGGCTTTAGTCGAATCGGTCACATCCTTGATGTGCATATCGAATACACGCGTATGATACTTCTCCAAATCAGTTACCGGATTACAGCCATTACGCAAGTCATGGCCTACATCCAGACACATGCCGATACGCGGATCCAAATCCTTCGTATGTTCCCAGACGTCGGTTGCATCCGGATAAGTCTTGATATCGGGTCCGTGCAAATGGATCGCATAATGGAAATCATATTCCTTTACCTTCTTATCCACATAAGGCAACAACTCATAATTAGGAACACCGACAATCAGCTTCACTCCTACCCGTTTGGCATATTCGAAAGCTCGGTCGATCTCCGCCTCGCTTTTCATGTAAATTGGTCCCACGGCATAACCGGTAACGCCGAATTCGGCACAACGGGCATGGAAAGCCTTGATCTGTTCGTCCGTACTATCCAAAGGCAAATGGAAATCCTTTATACACAAATAATGGACATCCAGTCGCTGCATCGTGCGAAGCGTCGTATCTAAGTCGAAATTGACGAATGTATAACCTGCCATTCCCAATTGGAACGGATTGACTGACTTAGGAGCCTTCGGAATAATCCGCGACTTTTCTTCGGCGTGCGACATGGCTGATGTACCCAACAACAAGGCGCCTGCCAAACTCTGTTTGAAGAATTTTCTCCTCGTATTGTTCATATATATCAGAATTAAAGTTGAATCATTTGAAGCAAATGTACACAAAAAAAGTAGTTGCTTCCTATGAAACAACTACTTTTTCTTTCTCCAACCTTAATTTTTAAGGGAGATTATCTCTTATTAGGAAAGCGGCAAGTGCCTGCTTTGCCTCTTTATTTCCGCCAAAGAAACGTATTGATTGAACGCGGATCGAGTTGTGGAGCATAGACTTGTCCGTCGACAGAGAACGGATATACTTTCGGTTCGGCAGATTCATTCGATACTACCACAACGATACTCTGATCCGGATTAACAAATGCCAGTAATCCTTTTGCATCGCCATCGGCTGCCAGCTTGAAAGCGCCCGGTTGCACATAGTGACTGACGTGCTTCATGATATAATATTCCGGAGTATAGCGATAGGATTTCTGGTCTGCATCGACTACTACCAAAGAGTTCTGAGCCCAGCCCCAACGGCTGATGCCTCCGTCTTCGAGCGAGATATTCCAATACAGATAAGCCGAAGTTCCGTTGTTCAGATAATGCTGCATCAACTGCCAGGCGTACAATGCCGCATCCCAGGTATTCTTTCCGTCGCCACACTCCTGCTCTGTCTGATACAGCTTCAACGCTGGATAACGCTGGTGAATAGATGCGATGGCACCTTTCCCGGCCCATTGGAAACCGACGCCACGGATGTATTTGCTACTCTCCGGATCGTTCAACAAGGTATCGACCAAGGCGGCATTCGGACGTTCCATTGTTCCGAACATCACTTCGATACCTTTCTCTTCCATGGCCGGGCCCAGATAGTCGCCCACAAACTCGGCCAGTCCGGCTGCCGTCCAACAACAACTCGGGAAAATCTGTGCCGAATTGAATTCATTCTGCGGCATCACCATCGAGATGTTAATACCTTCTTTCCGATAGGCATCGATGAATTTGGAGAAATAAAGCGCATAGGCCGAGAAATATTCCGGCTCACAGATGAACATATCCGTTCCTTCACGCCCCTGACGATCTTCCGGCAAACCATTATCCACAATGGTTGTCATATACGTACTTTCGCCCTCTTGCAGTTTCTTATTCAGGCTGCCCGCCGTTTTCGGAGTCGAAACACTTGCATAGTGTTGGTTATGCTTCATCCACGAAGGTGGCGACCACGGAGAAGCCCACAGCTTCAAATCCGCATTATACTTCAAGGCATTTTGGATAAACGGAATCAGCGTCTGTTTATCATTGGCTATCGTAAACGACTCCATGGCAAAATCGCCCGCCTGTTCATCATACGAATACCAGTCGCGTGAGAAATCGTTGGCACCTACCGGCATACGAGCGATGGTGAAGTTGGCCCCGAAGTTGGGATAAAACAACTCTTCGAGCACCCTTTCCCGATCGGCCGGTTCCAGTTTATTCAACGACATCCAGCCCAACTCATTGAAACAGGCCCCGAAGCCTTCGATCTGCTGTTGTACATCGGTTGTCTTGATCGAGACCAAAGGTTCCACACTCGCCTCTGCCACCGGAAGCGGTTCTTCCGTTTGCCAGCAAGCCGTTTCCGTAGAAGCGACCCATTCTAACTGGGGTTTGCCCTGGCAAGAAAGCAAACCTCCTACCAAAATAATTGAACCAAGTAATGTATGTGTTTTCATATTTATGAGATTAATATCAACTACCCAAAAGAAAAACAACGACAAGTTATCAAGGAAATTTTGAACTTACAAGAAAGATGATAAAAAAGGCTACCTGAGAATATGGAATATTTAGATTTCAACTTCCCCCTCAAAAAACATTCCCAAAGCTTTCTTCCTTTCCACTTTTTATTATACTTTTATCGGCGTGAGCGATCTTTGTTTTGCTTCCGGATTTCCGATGAGCCTCAGCGAAGGTTTTGCAACGCGGAAAAAACGCCAATGAGCCTCAGCGAAGGTTTTGCAGCGCGGAAAAAACGCCGATGAGCCTCAGCGAAGATTTTGCAACACGGAAAAAACGCCAATGAACCTCAGCGAAGATTTTGCAGCACGGAAAAAACGCCGATGAGCCTCAGTGAAGATTTTGCAACATGAAAAAAACTCTGATGAGCCTCTGCAAAGGGTTTGCAACAAGGAAAAAAGTTCATTTTCGACATTTTTATTGTTTAACTTTATAATTCAAACAAAGATGGAAAAACAAGTTGACACTATTTCACTGGGAAAACTTTCCAATTATGCACATTTCAATTACATGGATGCTGTATATAAAAATCTGAATTCGTTGCTCCTTATGGGTGAGAAACTGGCTACGGAACTGCCGATTTTCAAAGAAAAACTGGACAATGAAAACGATGTACTGGTACAATCGAGGAAAAACGACCTGACCGAAGTGATCGAAGCGGGCGACGACAAGCGGGACAGCGGATTGAGCGGATATGCCCAGGTGGTGAAAGGATTCTTGTTCTTGAGAAGCGGCGAGCAATACGAAGCAGCCAAGAAATTGAACCAACATTTGTCGGACTACAAGCTCTCGCCCCAGATGTCGCTGGTCAAACAGACGGGTGCGATGAAGAATTTCCTGGAGGATCTGGAGACGACTTATACCTCGCAGGTTACCTCTTTGGGCTTGACGCCGTTCGTCACCATGATGAAAGAGGGCAACACCACGGTCGATACAAACCTGCAAGCCCGCGATGCCCAGCGTGCCGGTAAAACGAAAGCTGCCGTGCAGACAGCCCGCAGCGAAACGGACGAAATCTACAACAAGATCATCAAGAAGATCAACGCTCTGGCAATTGTAGATGAAGAGAATGCCGACGAATACGGACAACTAATCGATGAACTGAACGCCCAGATCAAACACTACAAGGAACAGGAATTGACCCCGAAAACGAAGAATACAGACAGCAGTTCTATCTCCGGTAGCGGTACCAGTTTCAAACCGTTCTATCCGGAATACTAATAAAAGAACAATGATAACCCAACGAAAAAAGCAGGAACATGGTCCTGCTTTTTTCATTTTCTATCGTTTCTATCCCTTAAAAAAGAGCTATCAACTCATCCACTGTAAGCAATTGCTGCTCACCCGTGATCATATTCTTGACATTGATTTTACCTTCTGCCATCTCGGTTTCGCCGACGATAGCTACATACGGGATTTTTTTCGTATCGGCATAACCCATTTGCTTCTTCATCTTGGCCGACTCCGGATATAATTCGGTACGGATGCCGGCAGCCCGAACCTGAGCCACTAAAGGCAACAGATAGGCTTCTTCTTTTTCTCCGAAATTAACGAAAAGAAGTTGTGTTGTCTGCAAAGCATCTTTCGGATACAAATCCAACTGGTTCAAAACATCGAAGATACGATCGGCACCAAAAGAAATACCTACTCCTGAAACACCTTCCATTCCGAACACTCCTGTCAGGTTATCATAGCGGCCGCCACCGGTGATGCTTCCGATCTGCACATCCAACGCTTTCACTTCGAAGATAGCACCAGTATAATAATTCAAACCACGAGCCAATGTCAAGTCCAATTCCAATTCGGCACGCAAAGCCAATTTCTCAATCCGATCCAAGATGAATTCCATTTCGGCAATACCCTTCAATCCAGTCTCAGAGGCAGCCAAGACATTCTTCAGAGAAGCGATCTTTTCCCGGTTTGTTCCGCTCAACATAATCACCGGTTGCAGTTTATTGATGGCTTCTTCCGAAAGGCCTTTTTCACGCAACTCCTCGTTCACCTTCTCCAAGCCGATCTTATCAAGTTTGTCGATAGCCACTGTGATATCAACAATCTTATCTGCGGCACCCAAAATTTCAGCGATTCCCGACAGGATTTTCCGGTTATTCATCTTGATACAAACCCGGATACCAAAACGATGGAACACTTCATCCATAATCTGGATCAGTTCCACTTCATTGATCAAGGAATCCGAACCTACCACATCGCCGTCACACTGATAGAATTCGCGATAACGACCTTTTTGCGGACGATCGGCACGCCAAACCGGCTGTATCTGATAACGCTTGAACGGGAAAGAAATCTCATTCCGATGCTGTACAACAAAACGGGCAAACGGTACAGTCAAGTCATAACGCAAACCTTTCTCGCAAGCCTTTGCCGCAAACTTCACCGGATTCTTTTCCAGTAGTTCTTCACAGGAAATACCCGAGAAGCAATCACCCGAATTCAGGATCTTGAAGAGCAACTTGTCTCCTTCTTCGCCATATTTCCCCATCAAGGTTGACAGGTTTTCCATGGCCGGCGTTTCAATCTGCTGAAATCCGTACAAATGATAGACCTCACGGATTGTATTGAATATATAATTACGTTTCGCCATTTCTTCGGGCGAAAAGTCTCTCGTTCCTTTAGGTATGGATGGTTTCTGCATACTTTTATATTTGTTTTATATTATATTCTGAAGTAATAAACACTATTCAATGAATCACTTTCCTAAAAAGTGATCATTAATTTTCGGATCCAGATGTCTCACAGCTTCATTTTCATGACCATTGGCTACTTCCGAAATGATGGCACCCTGATCTCCTGCAAACTGCCAATGATGACTTAAGACTTCTGCCAGAGGCACAAACTCACCAGATTCTGCCGGAACTACATGTTTCACCGTAACCGTTCCATTCTGATGACAAGCCGGAACTTTTATTTCAGGGAAAGAGGATAAATTATCATCTCCGATCCCAACAATATAACTTTTTCCATTCCGAACTAACCAACCTTCCATTTTAGCCGGATATTTTCCGATCTTCTCATGCCAATGTTCCGGAAGCATTTGCCCGGGTAATAGAAAAAGATCCTGCAACATATAGCCAGCGTCCAAGTCATTAGCATACCCAATACAAGCCAAACCTAGCTTAGCATAATTGCCCGTGCCATAATCACTCACCCAGATAGAAGCACGCGTCTTTTCAGTTATCGGATAATGATAATATTCCATCAACTGCAGCACAGCATCTTTAGCAGCTTCTTCATTGAAGGCACCTTCAGCTGTATAGAACATGGTATTATCAAATTGAGGTAACGTTTTCTCTTCTACATTTTGACAAGTCTGTTCTTCGCTGGCAACATCTTGTTTCGCAGATGGAGAACAAGCCAGCAGAGAAGATGTCATTGCTAATACGTATAATCCTACTTTTTTCATCTTATTCTTATCTTATTTGTCATCTCCTATAATCATCCCACTACCCAAGCACAAATGATGATCTTTATCATAAACCACACCATATTGGCCGGGAGCAATTCCTTGTATCTTATCATCCGATTCGATACGGTACACATCTCCGATCCGACGGATATAGCCATGGGTAAATTCCGGAGTATGACGTACTTTAAAGGTTATTTCCTTGGCATCGTCGAATTCTCCCCAGATATCTTCGGTGATAAAATCAAAGCCTTGCATGTTGATCACTTTGCCATACTGTGTTTCCGGATCGTAGCCATTGGATACATAAATAATATTGCGGCGAATATCTTTCTTGATAACAAACCACGGACCACCACTTAGTCCCAAGCCTTTTCGCTGACCGATGGTATGGAACCAGTATCCGTTGTGCTTACCCAAGACTTTGCCTGTTTCCAGTTCAATGATCTTTCCAGGTCGCTTACCCAGATAACGTTCGATGAAATCATTGTAATTGATCTTCCCCAAGAAACAGATACCTTGACTGTCTTTACGTTTGGCACTAGGCAGTTTCTGAGCTTCAGCAATCGCACGAACCTCACTTTTCATCAGATGCCCGATCGGAAACATCAGCTTCTGTATTTGTAACCGCGTGATTTGTCCCAGAAAGTCTGTCTGATCTTTCACCGGATCCTTGGCTGTCGACAACCAGACCTTTCCATCGATTTCCGTCGTCGTTGCATAATGACCGGTAGCTATTTTATCGAAGTCTTTTCCCCATTTCTCTTCAAAGCAACCGAACTTGATGAACTTATTACACATCATATCCGGATTCGGAGTCAGTCCTCGCTTCACTGAATCAATGGTATAACTCACCACTTTATCCCAATATTCATCATGTAATGAAACTTGTTCGAAGCGGCATCCATATTTCTTGGCAATATACGAAGTGATTTCGATATCTTCCTCAGCCGGACAATCAATATACCCGTCTTTGTCTTCCATTCCGATACGGATATAAAAGATCGTTGGATCATATCCGGCCTCTTTCAACATATGTACCACAACCGAACTGTCCACTCCGCCTGAAACTAAAGCTGCTATTTCCATAAATATCTATTTTCTTTCTGAATTGCAAAGGTACATATTTATAAAGAATACCCGATTCAGACACATCATATTTCTTCGTGCCAAACATTTATTTATCGCCCGATTTCTTTCCGTTTCATTTCCAGCAAAACACTTCCCGTTAATGGAATGGCTAAAACGAATGTGAGCATATCAGCCACGGCCTGACACATTTCTACTCCTTGCAATCCTAAATAATAAGGCAAAATCATAATCAACGGAATAAAGAATAGTCCTTGCCGGGCAGAAGAAAGAACTGTTGCCCGGATTGACTTGCGTATTGTCTGTAACATCATATTACTTAAGATGATCCATGCTCCTAACGGATAAGTAATCAGCTGCCAGCGCAATGCAGCTGAACCGGTTTCGATCACCAGAGGATCTCCTTTTCGGAACAAAGCGACGATTTCTTCTGCATAAGCCATTCCAGCAACTGAGCAACATAACAGGAATACAAAACCAACCTTGACACTAAACCAAAAACCTTCCCGTACCCGTGCATATAATCCGGCTCCATAATTAAATCCGCACAAAGGTTGGAAACCTTGACCAAAACCTATCAGGAATGAGTTGATAAACATACCGATTCGCGACACAATAGACATCCCGGCAATAGCGGCATCTCCATAATTCCCCGCAGCAACATTCAAAAAAATGGTAGAAACACTAGCCAATCCCTGACGAGCCAGTGAAGGTGTTCCACCACCAATGATCTCTTTCACAAAGCTCCATGAGAAAGTAAAGTTCCGATAATGGATACGAATATTTCCTTCTCGCCTTCCCATATAGAAAAGCAGACAAAAGCTAAAGACCTGACTAATCACCGTTGCCCAAGCAGCTCCGGAAATACCCAAGTCACAGACAAATATCAGAATCGGATCCAGAATCACATTGGTAACTGCACCGGCAACGATTCCCACCATCGCATAAGCAGCGTTTCCCTGAAAGCGCATTTGATTATTCAACACCAACGAAGCAATCATAAACGGAGCTCCCAGCAGGATAATCCCCAAATAACGTTCAGTATAAGGTAAAATTGTAGGTGTTGACCCCAAGGCATACGAAAGCGGGCGAAGCAACAACAATCCGGAAAGCATAAGAATCAAGCCCAACGACAAAGCCAGGAAAAATCCCGTTGCGGCCATCTTTCCGGCAGCTTCATCTTCTTTAGCTCCCAACTTGCGAGAAATGTAATTTCCGGAACCATGCCCAAAGAAAAAACCGACAGCCTGTATGATAGACATGACTGAAAACACAATTCCGACTGCTGCCGTAGATTGTGTATTAATCTTCCCTACAAAATACGTATCTGCTATATTGTAGAAAGACGTAACCAACATACTGACAATCGTTGGTGCAGCCAGTGTCATGATCACTTTGGGTACTGGTGCTGTTGTCAGGTAATTAAAATTATCTTTTGCTCGATGCATTTTTTTCTATCCTTTTTATTTCCATTTCCAAAATACCAGAGATAAACAGTTGAAAACTCTGGCTAAAACTGAACATCCCGTTCATACCCAAGTGGTCTTTCCACAAAAAGATTCAAGATATATAGTTGACAAGGTTTTCAGTGACTTCTTTCTGTGAAGCTACACCAAAAACCTTGCCTATTAAAACTCGAAATACATTTTAATTAAACAGAAAACGGTTTATCTATAAGTCGTCTTCAGTATTTACTTCCAAACAAATCCGTCTTGGTTAATCCGCCATACAGAACCATCTACTGCCGGCAAAGAGATTTCGAATAAAGAAGCTGTCCGTTCTACTGTCATTTTAGCGACCTGTTCTGCAGAACAAATATCCGAAGCTTTCAGAGCTGTAGCTGTAGCTGCAAATTCTCCGGTAGCTGCCTGGTATTCTTTCTGACGATAATACAACTGACGCAGCATCCATTTCGTTGCTTCTTCCGGTTTTGCCTGGAAAGAATCTTCGCCCTGACCAGCTACTTTATCTGAGAACTGAACGTAGGCCCAATATTCCGGCAAATGGATATTGATCACACCTGTCGGTGCCCAAACCCAGTTGTATTCACGGATCTTATCTTCACCCTTGATTGGAATCTTCACGTATTTACCGTCTTTCACTTCGGTTGTCCATTCAACCCGAGAGAAGTTTACCCGGAACTGATCACCATTATTCGGTGCACCTTTATGACCATTCATAACCTGATTTAAAGTTTCCCATGGAATGAAGACTTCCACGCCCCAACCTTTATCAGTATCATTCGGATTGTTGACTGTACCATCTACCCAAACAGCTGATTTCATACCGGCAAATTCCCAACCGTTCAATACTGCCGGACGGTTTCGGTAAGGCTGACTCAAATACAAATCCCAGTCTGTTCCCAAAGCATTTACCTCATATTCCAGATAATTATGTGTATCACCTGTCGGATCAAGGAATATCTCAAAATCATTTTCCAAGAAGATCACACAATCATGCTCCGTCTGATAAGCCCAAACGTGCGGCTCATCCATCCAAGCCGCAAAATACATACCTTTTTCATCATAGGCCATCTTGGCACGAGTCTGATACAACGGAGCCGGTCGTTTGTCTCCTTCGATATCCGTAAAATCAGAAGTCCAGGGAACAGCATCCCATTCAGTGAGTTTTCCGTCAATCTTGATTTCGCCCGGAGCTTTGTAGCAAACATACGTCGGCGGATTCAACGGAGTTACCGGAGAAAAATCAACGTTTTTCTCTTCTGTCTGTGGTTGTGGCGTACAAGCCAGCAGCGCCCATGAAAGCGCACCTAAAGTCATCAGTTCTTTCTTCATATTATTTATGTTCTTTGTTGTCTTCTTCCGTGTACCAGGAAGAATACATGTGATAGTTCTTGGCAATCTTCTGGTTAATTTCCTTCGACTGTTCCGGATCTACTTTCTTGACGAACTTCGCCGGAACACCGGCATAAATACTTCCTGGTTCTACAATCGTATTGCTCAATACAACAGATCCGGCAGCAACAATAGCTCCTTCTCCAATTACGGCATGATCCATAACGACTGCTCCCATACCGACTAATGCTCCATGGCAAATCTTGGCTCCATGAATTGTAACGTTATGACCGATGGAAACATCATCACCGATTTCGATAACCGACTTCTCATACAATGTATGCAATACAGAACCGTCCTGGATGTTCACACCGTTACCAATACGAATAGAATTGACATCACCTCGTACAACTGTACCAAACCAAATACTGCAACCTTCACCTATCTCAACATCACCGATTATGGTTGCATTATCGGCTAAAAAAGTATCTTTTCCAATCTTCGGAGTAAAACCTCTTACTGACTTAATTAATGCCATATATACTAAGTTTATAAATTTGTTAGTTATAAGTTAACCTTACATTCACCGGCTAACTCGTCTTAAATTTCTTCCGTCTTTTCCTTCAACCAAGCACGCTCTTCATCTGTCAGATACGGACTCAGTTTCTCATATACCGTCTGATGATATTTATTCAACCAAGCATGTTCGCGGGCTGATAACATCGGAACGACAACCAGGCGAGTATCGATATAACACAAGGTCAGTGTTTCCATCGTCAGGAATTTACCAAACTCTGTTTCACTGTCTTCGCATATCTCAATCATATTCTCCGTACGGATACCATATTGTCCGGCACGATACATAGCCGGTTCGTCACTCATTACCATACCCGGTTCCAATACAACCGGATTTTCTTCCATCCGGATACTTTGCGGACCTTCATGTACATTCAGGCAATGTCCGATGCCATGCCCTGTACCGTGCAAGTAATTAATACCGGCATCCCAAAGCGCTTTGCGGGCCAGAATATCCAACTGACTGCCTCTTGTTCCAACCGGGAATTTACATTTAGCCAAACTGATGGTTCCTTTCAAAGCCCGAGTAAAGTCTTTCTTCATCTGTTCGGTTGGTTCTCCCAAAGCAATGGTACGGGTAATATCCGTTGTTCCATCCAGATATTGGGCTCCACTATCCAACAGATAAAGGCTTTCTCGCTTCAGTTCCACATCCGTTTCCGGAGTCGGAGCATAATGTACCACTGCCCCATGCGCACCATAGCTGGAAATGCTGGCGAAACTATCCATCACATATAAAGGCTGTTCAGCACGTAAAGCCGTCAATTTATGACTAGCACTCAGTTCGGTTACCTTCTCACCTGCTTCCAACTGCTTCTCCAGCCAATAATAAAATTTAGTCAGCGCAACACCATCTTTCACTACGGCGTTCCGATAACCTTTTCTTTCTGTTTCATTCTTGATACTCTTCAACGTATTTGCCGGAGAAATACCTTCTATAATCTGAGCAGACTTCGGCAACGCATTGCAAATGGCGATATTCGTATGGGCTGTATCCAAATAAATACGTACATGTTCAGGCAAACGAGACAGATAAACAGCCAAACGGGAATAATCAGCCAAGACAACGCCTTCTTTCTTCAAGCGTTCAGCGACTTCGGCCGGTACTTTCTTCGGATCAATGAACAACACATTCTCTTCGTTGGAAACAAACAAATAAGCAACACCAACCGGATTGTAAACCACATCGGTACCCCGGATATTACAAGTCCAGGCTACTTCATCCAAGGCAGATAACACCGTACAGTCGGCTCCTGCCTGATGCAGACGTAAAGTAATATCCGTCAGTTTATCTTCGGTCGAACGACCACTCAGTTCGATAGGCAAATCAAAGATCGGAGCAGCCGGAAGCGCCGGACGATCTTTCCAGATATCATCCAACAAGGCACAAGCTGTATTCAGCCCGATTCCTTTCCGTTCCAAAGAAGACTTCAGTTCCTTGGCATCTGCTACACTATACGTTTCCCCATTCAAACCTACCACTTCATCCTGCTGCAATTCTTCCAACAGGAAGTCTGTGATTGAAAGCGTATCAGGCAACTTCATCCGATACAGGTCAATACCACTGCCTTCCAATTGAGTTTCGGCTTGCAAGAAATACCGCGAGTCGGTCCACAAGCCTGCCTTTTCCAATGTTACAACTACGGTTCCTGCCGATCCGGTAAAACCGGAAATCCATTCCCGATACTTCCAGCACGCTGCCGGATATTCACTCATGTGCGGATCGGTTGTCGGAATGATATAAGCTGATATATGCTGTTGTTTCATAGCTTCCCGCAAAGCAGAAAGCCGTTCTGGTATTTGTGTTTTCATCGCATGTTATTTTTTTAGATGTCAAAGGCAAAGTTAATCATTTTATTTAATCTTACAAGACTGAATGTAGCGAATAAAGAAAGGCGTTGCCAAGCCTCTTCGCCTTTGGCAACGCCTTTCCCAAACGGAATAATCCGTGTCTTATTTTGTACTGAACTTATAGATACATTCGCTCTTATAAGTTTGTCCCGGTTCCAATACAGCACTCGGGAAATCCGGATGATTCGGAGTATCCGGATAATGTTGTGATTCCAGGCAGATGGCACCACGACGCGGATAAACAACGCCATGCTTTCCGTTTTCTTTTTCGGCCATCATGTTACCGCAATAGATTTGCAAGCCCGGTTCGTTGGTATAAACCTGCATTTGGATACCGCTGGTCGGAGCAACAACCGTTGCTGCAACCTGATTGATATCACCCTTCGTATTCAATACCCAGTTATGATCGTAACCACCGGCTTTTACCAATTGCTCAAAGTCGCCATCAATACGGTCGCCGATTGTAATCGGTTCACGTAAATCCATCGGAGTTCCTTCTACCGGTGCAATACCTGTCGGGATGAACAGTTCATCAACCGGTGTATAATTGTCGGCATTGATAGCAAGCTGATGATCCATGATGGTAGAACCGGCTACACCCGACAAGTTGAAATAGCTGTGATGAGTCAAGTTGACAATTGTTTTCTTATCGGTTGTTGCTTCATATTTAATATCCATCGCATTATCATCTGTCAAGGTATAAACGACCTTTACATTCAGATTTCCCGGGAAACCGGCTTCACCGTCTTTAGAGACATAAGTAAGTTGCAGCGAGTTATCGCTTAACTGCTTGGCATCCCACACCTGACGATCAAAGCCATTTGGTCCGCCATGCAGGCAATTGGTCTTATCGTTCTGCGGCAACGTATATTCAACTCCATCTAATGTAAACTTACCATTGGCAATACGGTTACCATAACGACCGATTAAAGCTCCGAAGTTTCCTGTACTCGAAATATAATCCTGCAATTTATCGTAACCCAATACGACATCTGTCATTTTTCCATTCTTATCAGGAACCATCATCGAAACCCAACGGCCACCCCAGTTCGTAATGCAGGCTTCTGCGCCTTTTGCATTCTTCAATACATACAAAGCAATTGGTTTTCCGTCTACTTCAGAAGTAAAATCGGCCGGATTCAGACCGGAAAGAGTTGTTGCCGGAGCTGCGGCTTCCTCTTTTTGCTGTTGTTTCTGAGCACACGACAGCATCATGCACAAGGTCATGGCTGCCACACAAAATTTTTTAATCATCGTGTCTAAAATTTAAGATTCTCAATTGGTGGCAAAGATACGTTTTTCCTTGATAAAGCAAGACAAATTCTACTTGATTCTTAAATTCCTAAATTTCCACCCAATTTTTTTCGCCATTTTGCCGGTATCCACCCAATCTTACACCATAAACAAGATGGAAAGAGATGCATAACAGATGAAAGACAAACAGGCTTTACTACCTAAACCGGCGATCTTTTTATCAGATTCTCATTTCTATCATACCGTTTCACCCGGGTGATACGATCGTTCCACCTTTGTGATACGATCGTTCCACCCAGGTGAAACGATCATTCCACAGGGGTGAAACGATAAAATTTTAACGAGGAAAAGATCTCTTATTCACCTATTCCCTTTATCTTTGTCTGGAGAAACAAACTGATGGCTGATGAAAAGCCTTCGATTCTTATTTATCAACGTAAAAGAAAGACTCGATATGCTGAGTCAAATACACGTATATGGCAGGTCTTTATATACATGTTCCCTTTTGTCAGAAACGATGTCTGTATTGTGATTTCTATTCCAATACCGACATGGGATATCAGGAAGCCTATCTTTCGGCTTTGATCCGGGAGATGGAACTCCGCAAGAACTATCTGGAAGGAGAAACGCTGGAAACGATTTATTTCGGTGGAGGAACGCCGTCGCAACTATCAGTTGAAAACCTCAATCGGATCTTTGAGGCCATTTACCGGCATTTCTCGGTGAATCAGGATATGGAAATCACACTCGAAGCCAATCCCGATGATATGACTCCTGCCTATGTGGCCGCACTACGCTCGTTGCCTGTCAACCGGATCAGTATGGGAGTACAAAGTTTTGATGCAGCCGACCTGAAGTTTCTCAACCGACGTCACGACCGCGAGGAAGCTTTGCGCGCCGTACGTCTCTGCCAGGAACACAACTTATATAATATAAGTATAGATCTGATTTACGGACTTCCCGGACAAACGCCCGAGAAGTGGCAGAAGAATCTCGACGAGGTTCTCCGGCTCGACATACCGCATATTTCGGCTTATCACCTGATCTATGAAGAAGGAACCGCCTTATACCGTTTGCTGGAAGCCGGGAAAATCACTGCCGTCGACGAAGAAACCAGCCTGGAGCTTTTCACCCTTCTGATTGAAAACCTGGCGGCTGCCGGATATCAGCATTACGAAATTTCGAACTTTGCCCGTCCGGGTTGGTATGCACGCCACAACAGTTCGTATTGGAAAGGCAAGAAATACCTCGGTCTTGGTCCGTCGGCTCATTCATACAACGGAACGGAACGCGAATGGAATGTAGCATCCCTTCCTGAATGGATCAAAGGCATTCAAACAGGAAAACCAGCCCTTGAAAATGAACAACTGGATGAAAATACGTGTTATAATGAATATATCATGACACATCTGCGCACGATGTGGGGAATTGATCTGAGCGAACTGTCAGAGAAATTCGGCGAGAAGAAGTTAAAATATTGTCTAAATATAGCACAAACGTACGAGAAACGTAATTTATTGTTGCAAAAGGACGGAAAATTAACATTGACAAAAGAAGGAATCTTCGTCTCCGACGGGATCATGAGCGACCTGCTTTGGGTATAAAATTTGACGAAATCCCCGATTTTAAGTACGAAGTATATGTTAACGAGTACATTTTTTGCACACAAACACAAAAAATGTGTCAGAACATTTGCATAATTAAAAAACTATTCTCTATATTTGTGCCGTAAAAATACAGATAGAAGTGCCTTATTTATATATAATAGCGGGTTGTAACGGAGCAGGCAAGACAACTGCCTCCTTCACGATCTTACCGGAAATGCTGAAATGTAAGGAGTTCGTTAATTCCGATGAGATAGCAAAAGGTCTATCTCCCTTTAATGCCGATAGCATTGCGGTCGCCGTGGAAGCAAGTCGTATTATGTATAGACGAATCAAAGAGCTCATTGCAGCAGGTCAAACTTTTGCAATGGAGACGACACTGGCTACGAGATCAGTTGCGAATCTGATCAAAGAAGCCCAAAGGGAAGGATATTACGTGACATTGTTGTATTTCTGGTTAAACACACCGGAATTAGCAATTGAACGTGTCAAAATGAGGGTGGCCGCTGGTGGTCACAATATTCCGGAGATGACCATTCGTAGAAGATACGAAGCCGGAATACATAATCTTTTTGAATTATATCTTCCTATTTGTGATTACTGGATGATTACAGACAATTCTATGTCGCCGATGGAAGTAATTGCCAAAGGCTTCAAGAATGAGAAAAAAGAAATATTCAATCAGGTTATTTATCAAAAACTTGAAAGTCATGAGTGAGCAAGAACTTAGAGAATTCGAGGAGAATATAGTGAAAGGTGCAAATGTAGCTTTCCAACGCTTAGTAAGTCAGAAAATGAAAGAAGATGGCGAACTGGTATTTTCCCGAAACGGACATATCTTCAGAGTAAAGGCTTCTGAACTCGATAAGGTAATGTCTTAAATCATATTCTCGACATCAAAAGAACACAGCTTTATAAAAGCGGATAGTTCCCGAAGGAACTATCCGTTTATTTTTTGCCTTATTTCACGATTTCCATTTCTTTCAACAGATAATCGGCTCCGGCATATTTGTCAATCAGGAACAATACATAGCGAATATCGACAATAATACTTCGCTGATAATCGGGCAGATATTCAATATCTCCACCAACGCCTTCCCAATTGCGGTCGAAGTTAATACCAATCAATTCACCTTGGGCATTCATCACCGGACTTCCGGAATTACCTCCTGTCGTATGCGTCGTTGCACAAAGTGCTACCGGCATCTTGCCGTTGGCAGTTGCATAAGGCCCGAAGTCTTTTTGGGCATATAAGTCTTTCAGCCGTTGCGGAACCACAAATTCCCAGTTGGTTGAATCTTCTTTCTCCATCACACCGTCAAGAGTTGTCTGGCAACCATAATAATCACAATCCCGCGGACTATATCCTTTAATCTGACCGTAAGTCAGACGCAAGGTGAAATTGGCATCCGGCCATTGAGCTTCGCCTTTATTCATCCGCAACAAACCTTCCACATAGGTACGATGTGCCAGGTTATATCCATCATCAAACTGCTTCAAAGCGTTGTTCAACTCTTTCTGTTCAGCTTTTACGGACAACGCAAACTGAATCATCGGGTCTTGTTCCAAATCTTTCGCCGTAGGATGTGCGATGAAACGGTTAAAGTTGTCTTGACTGCCGAAAATAGACTTCTCGAACAGCTCGTCGACGAACTTATCCACATCTCCTTTATACTTCTTGTCGATATTGGCGAAATAAGCCGGTTCAACTTTAGTAGGTACCAGACGACGGTATTCCTTCAACATCACTTTGGCTATCTTCCGATCGACATCAGGCGCATAGTCTTTATCAAAGAAACGACGGAATGCGTTCGAGAACAAGAACAATTGCTTCTTGATACCTTCTTTATCATCCTTTGCCAATACAGCGACCAACGTATCCACATCTGTCGGGACAGAAGTAAATTCGATTCCTCTCAGAATTGCCTCATCCAGCATCCATTTGCGGAAACGCAAGTCTTTCCGGTCATATACAATCTGTTCCAATGTAAGAAGCGCTTCTTCATACTGTGGCTGACATTCTTTCTTTCCCCAAGCCAGCAAGGCTTCCTGCTCTTCGCGTTTCACCTGTTCGAAGTTCCGCTTGTTAATTGCCCAGTTACTTCCGATCGAATTCTTATAGGCATTCTCTGAGCTGGCATATTTGCTGGCATACTGAATACGAACTTTCGGATCTTTCAGCATTTCTTCCAGCATGGCTTTCTGGCGTAGTTCGCGAATATTGATCCGGACAGCATTGTCGATGTCACGGCGTTCAGCCACTTCCCAAGAAGTATAATACTTATTGGTCCGTCCCGGAAAGCCCATAATCATGGCAAAGTCGTTTTCCTGAAAACCCTTGATCGAGATCTTCATCCAACGCTTCGGATGTAAAGGTACATTGTGTTCGGAATACGGAGCCGGATTTCCGTTCTTATCCGCATAAACACGAAAGACAGAAAAGTCGCCTGTATGACGCGGCCACATCCAGTTGTCGGTATCTGCACCAAACTTACCAATAGAAGACGGCGGCGTTCCTACCAGACGCACATCCGAATAAATCTTCTTCGTAAACATATAATACTGATTTCCTCCGAAGAAAGGTTTGATTTCCACCTCTGTTCCCGGATTATTCTGCAAGAACTTCTTGCCAACCTTCTTTTCTGCCAACTTATTCAGAAAACTAGGTGACAAATAGTTCATACTGTTCGGATCCTTGTCTTTAGCCAGTTCGGCCTTCACATAGTCTGTCACGTCATCAATCTTGTCGATAAATGTAACCGTCAGTCCCGGATTCGGTAATTCCTGATCGCGCGTAGTTGCCCAAAAACCATCCGTCAGATAATCATGATCAACCGTACTATGCGACTGGATTGCTCCATATCCGCAATGATGATTGGTGAGCAACAAACCGTCGGGCGAAACGATTTCGCCAGTACAGCCGCCACCGAAGATCACTACGGCATCTTTCAAGGAAGCTTTGTCCGGACTATAAATATCATAATCCTGCAACTTGAGCCCCAAGCTTTTCATCTCGTCGAACTTCTGCTCCTTCAGTAGTGGAAGAATCCACATGCCTTCATCGGCTTTCAGAGGCAATGTCAACAAGACCGTAGCTACAAGTAAGAATAATCTTTTCATACGCATTTGTTCTATTTGTTATTAAAATCCGCTATTACATCTATTGGCTTCTGAGTCTGTCTGTTCTTACAACTCTTTCCCTTGGAAAAGACAGAACTTATCCACTCTAAAACTCATCCACCTATTGATTCCATTCCGTAAAAGGATGCTGGGTCAGCATTGAATTGTAATACCGACGGTCGCCGGTCACTTCCTTCCCGGCCCAAGCAGGCATGACAAAAGATTCCTCTTCTGCCTTCAATTCAATCTCTGCCATCACCAGTCCTTCGTTAGCTCCATGGAAAACATCAATTTCCCATACATGATTCCCGACTTTGGCTAAATGGCGTACCTTATCAATCGTACCCGGCTCACAAAGACGAAGCAATTGTTCGGCATCTTCCAACGGGATCGCCTGTTCGAACTCATACCGGCTCATTCCTTTCTCGTCAGAAGGACCTTTGATCGTCAGGAATCCGTTCTGATCCTGAATCCGGACACGAACCGTCTTTCCCGGTTGCGAACAGATGTAGCCCTGAACAATCCGCTTGCTGGCATATACATCCGCCGAGAAATCGCCCGTAACCAAAAACTTCCGTTCTATTTCTGTATGCACGCTTATTAAATTGAAAATTAATAATTGAGAATTGAAAATTGTCCATTGTCAATTTTCAATTGTTCATTTAATGGTTACCATCGTTGCTCCAAAACCATATTCACGGAAAGACGCATCCTGATAATAATGTTGTTTATACCGTGTATTCAGTTCCTTTTCAATTGCCTTACGCAACACACCGTCTCCTTTGCCGTGGATAAATACAATCTTCTGTCCTTTCTGAGAAGCATACTGATCCATCACTTCCCGGAATTTATCCAACTGGTAGTTCAACATATCGCTATTCGATAAGCCCCGTACATCATCCAGCAGTTCAGCGATGTGCAAATCCACTTCCAGAATCGAAGAGTTGGCTTCCTTTTTCTTGATAATAGACTGCTTGGGATGCTTGGGCTGATTATCATTTCGTGCTTTCTGCTGCATGGCTTCCTGTAATTCCGATGCAGAAACCAACATTTCCCGTTCCGGCAAGTCGTTACGGACAATCGGACAGATAATCGCATCCTCATCGAAGAAATCGTTTTCCATAAAGCAATGCAACTTATAGAACTTCACGGTATCTAAACGGAGTTCTACAGAAATGGCATTCTTCAACGAATACAACTTATCTTTCTTGAAAGCGATCAACTGAACGCAGATCCGCTCCAAGGCATTTAAGTCTTTCTTTTCAAACTCCTCCAGGAATATCTTCGTATTCGGCTCGATTGTTCCATTATAACGGCTGATCCAGCTGTTGTTTTCCCGGCTCATATAGTTAAAGAACAAGTAATAATTACTGTCGTTCACAAAGTAAGCCTCATATCCGCACTGCTGGATCGCTTTCGGGTCAGTCGGCAAATAAGCCAGATAAATATTCAACCGTTCACCTTCCGGAGTTTCTTCAATTTCCTCTTCCGGTTCATCCGGCTGCTGGCGTGTACTTGTAATCTGTTTCTCCATCTCTGCGGCATTGCTCTTCGGTTTGTTGGAACTATGTACTTGCGGTCCTTCACCGACCACTACACATTCCCGAATCAAAGCCGGCACTTCAAAGCCATCTTCATCTTCTACCAATACCTGATCTTTCCCTTGAAAACCTCTGACAACGCCTCCGCCTGTCGTATTCAGGAAACGAACCTTGTCTCCTACCTTTATATTACCCATATTCTTTTTGTGTTTTTATTGCTGTTTCATTTTACACGAACTACTTCTTTCAGTAGTTCACACAAAAGTAATATTTTTCTTTCAGTTTCATGCGAAAACAAAAACACGAGTGCATGTTGAAAGACACATATACTTCCTTTTTTACATCTAAATATTCTCACTATATTTGTCACAAACGAATGTTAACTTACAAAACGGATATAAACCATGACAACTCGTAGAGATTTCCTCAAACAGGCTTCTCTGTTAGGAGCCGGACTGACGTTCAGTCCTTTTTTAATTCAAGCATCCAACTCCATTTCAGCAAACGACAAAATCCAGGTAGCTTTAATCGGCTGCAACGGTATGGGATTTGAAGACTTAAAAGCATTTCTTCGGAATCCGGAAGTAGAATGTATAGCCTTATGCGACATAGATGAGAATGTATTGAACAACCGGGCTGCTGAGACAGAAAAAATAACAGAAAAGAAAGTAAAACATCTGTACAAGGATTGGCGAAAAGTGATTGACAACAAAGATGTAGATGTCGTAATCGTAGGAACGCCCGATCACTGGCACTGCTTGCAAGCCGTCTATGCCTGCCAGGCAGGAAAAGATGTGTACTGTGAAAAGCCCCTGGGCAACAGCATCGAAGAATGTAACATTATGGTGCGGGCAGCCGAAAAGTATAATCGTGTCGTACAAGTTGGTCAGTGGCAGCGTAGCGATCCGCACTGGCAAGATGCGATGGCTTTCGTACACAGTGGTAAATTAGGAAAGATCCGTACCGTACGTGTTTTCTCTTATCAAGGCTGGTGTCCTTCTATTCCAGTTAAACCGGATGAACCCGTTCCTGCCGGAGTGGATTATGATATGTGGTTAGGTCCGGCTCCCAAACGTCCGTTTAACCGGAACCGTTTCCACTTTACCTTCCGTTGGTTCTGGGATTATGCCGGCGGATTGATGACCGACTGGGGTGTTCACTTGCTTGACTATGCATTATTCGGTATGAATGTAACGGCACCGAAGTCTATTATGGCATCAGGCGGTAAGTTCGGTTATCCGGATGATGCCTGCGAAACACCCGATTTATTGCAAACGATTTATACCTTCGACGGATTTACAGTGATGTGGGACCACGCTATAGGTATCGACGACGGAGCTTACGGACGCAATCACGGATTAGGTTTCGTAGGAGAAAACGGAACATTGGTAGTTGACCGCGGCGGCTGGGAAGTCATTCCGGAAAAAGTAAACGGACAAGCCCGCATGGAAGCTGTTCCACTGAAGAAAGCGTATGGTGAAGGTGGCCTGAACCTACATGTCAAGAATCACTTGGAATGTATCAAAAGCCGGAACCGCAACTGCAATGCCAGTATCGAGATCGGAGCACACATCGCCAAATTCTCTCAATTAGGTAACATTGCCTATCGGACAGGTAAGAAATTAAGCTGGGATGGAAAGAGTTTCCACGACAGTGAAGCCGACGCTTACTTATGCAAACAGTATCGCGCTCCGTGGGAATTGCCGAAGATTTAAAGCCAATTAAATGATTATAAAATTGCCTCGTTCCATTCTTTTTGATTCCTGATTGAATAGAAACGAGGCAATTTCTTTTTGACTAAAAATATATTATTCAATTTCCGGATTATAAATAGACTTATCATAATAGCAATTCACCGCCTTTGCCCGTAATCGCTCACTATGAACCACAGCAGCCTTTTTAAATCGCTTCCAGTCTTTTGTTTGACTCCAAGCAATTTCAGCCAACGCAAACAAACGAGGAAATAACTGCTTGTCAATCCTACTCTCACATCGGTCAATATGCGACCAGAAATTCGCCTGTACGCCCATATAATTTTTTCCGGCAGCCTCTTCCAAGCCTTCTGGTATCGGTTCAAAGTGATACACCTTTTTCGTATCAATTGTCCGATAGTCATAGTCAAAATAACAGCATGTCGTCGGACTTGCAATCATCCGGAAACCTTTGCGAGCAATTTCATTCATCTCTTTAGCCTTCCAACCACGCCAGAACATAACAACCTCATCACCTGTCAACTTTCCACCATCGGTTATTTCATCCCAACCAACTAATATCCGGCCTTTTGATCGTAAATAATTACCAATTTTAGTCACAAAGAAACTCTGTAGCTCCTCTTCATCAGCCAAATGATTCTCCCGAATGACTTGTTGACAAAGCGGACAAGCTTTCCATTCTTTCTTCGGTGCTTCATCTCCACCTATATGAATATACTTGGAAGGGAAAATATCCATCATCTCATCCAAAACCTGGAAAATAAACTCATACACTTCTGGCTTTCCGGCACAAAATATCTCCTCATGTATACTTGGTCCCATGAAAAAAGGATGAATCTTTGGTTGTACATTCCGACAGGATAATTCCGGATAAGAAGCAATAGCTGCCAACTCATGTCCCGGTAACTCAAACTCGGGGACAATTGTTACATTCCGAAGAGCTGCATATCGGACAATTTCTTTCATCTCCTCCTGTGTATAATATCCACCCATTTCATTAAATCCGGCATCAAACTTAGAACCTATAGAAGTCAATTTCGGATAACGTTTGATTTCCAAACGCCAGCCTTGATCATCGGTCAAATGCAAATGCAGAGTATTCAACTTATAAGCAGCCATCAAGTCGATATAACGCATTAGCAGATTCTTACTCATGAATGTCCGGCTAACATCCAGCATACATCCACGCCAAAGGAAACGAGGATGATCTTCAATCCGGACAACAGGAACCGTTATCTTTGAGCCCTCCTTTCGTAATAACTGAGTAAAAGTCTGAAGTCCATAAAACAAACCTCCAGCATCTGATGCCGTAATATCAACCCCTGATTCTGTTACTAACATCCGATATCCTTCCTGCGGAATATTAGCTTTCGGTTGGAGACTCAACTGTATCTTTGAGTCTGCTTTTCCATTCGGACGAAGCGGAAAACCCAAAATAGATGCCAGATATTCAGAATAAAAAACTTCCTGATCTTTCAGCTGGTGATCAAGAACTAATTTTGTATCTGCTGATATACTGCAGTTTCCTTCTCCTTGTTCTAATACAGAAGGATAAGGAATAACAGACAATTCTTCAGCTTGTAATACAAATGACATACATAAGCATAACATAACACTTATATAGCAAATCAACTTGATATTTTTCATAAGCAGAATTATTTTAATGGATACTCAAAATTTCTCGCAACCCGTATCATCGTTTCCAAATTTTCAGCGGGTGTCGTTGGTGGAATGGCACAACCTGCATTCAAGATAAACCGTGGATTGTCTTGGAAAATACGGAGTAATTCTTCTGTTTTCTCTGCCACTAAAGCAGGTGTTCCCAAAGCCAGAACGCCCGACGGATCTATATTCCCGGCAAAGGCTACCCGATCACGCATCTTATTCTCTGCCACCAGCGTATTGGTCAGGTAATCCAGTTCCAATACATCCGCTCCTACCGAAATCATATCATCCAATATAATATCGGTATTTCCACAAATATGCAACAGATAAGGTAATCCCTGTTGATGAGACCAGTCGCATACTTTCTTCTCATAAGGTAAAGCAAATGTCTGATACATCTCAGGAGACATCATGGAAGGACCAGCCGGACTATCTCCGTTAGAAATCATATCGGCTCCAGCTTCTTTCATAAGAGAAACGAACTGAGTCGTCGCTTCCAAGCAATAATCCAGTAAAGCAAAAACACGTTCCTGCGGTTCCAGACATAAATCCAACATCAGGTTTTCTGTTCCTCTCAACATGGTTGCCAACGAAAACGGAGCCTGGTCACAATTTCCTCGGATAAAGATCTCTTGTTGGAAATGTTGCTTTAACAGATGTACTGCCTCACACCAGATATCCACATATTTATATGTTTGTATCCGTAGAGGTTTTAATTGTTCCACATCCATCAAACTATCTAACAGACCTTCATGCGAACGTGCCGGTTCGTCATTGGGGAAGTCAACAGGTACACCACAAGCTCCAGCCAATGTCACAGTATCAATATCCACCGTAATACCATCATACTGGTACTTCTCTACTGCACGGATAAAAGTATCGGCTATTATTTTCGGATCATTCCGATATTGTTCCATCGTATATCCGGCTTCTCGGGCTGCCATCATAAAGTTATGCAACATGATGGGTGTTTTGTCCGCACGCTTTCCACTCAAAGCGGCTTGAATTCTTTCATATCCTGTCATATATTTTAAGTTTTTGAGTTTGTTTGTTTTTGAGTTTGTTTGTTTTTGAGTTTGTTTGTTTTTGAGTTTGTTTGTTTCTACATATTCTCCTTTTCTATTTCTTCCAATGTTTTGTTTTTCGTTTCAAAAAGATATCGCCGGAAGAAGAAGTAAGAAATAAAGATCGAAAGGGCAAAAAACAGGAAACAATATTTCTGTCCCTGATCAAAAGCTCCGGCTACTATCGGGAATAGGAATGAAATTGTTCCATTCACCATCCAATTAGACAAAGAACCTAACGACATACCTTGGGAACGGATTGTATTGGGGAAAATCTCGCTCAGCAACACCCAGGAAACAGCTCCCATGGAAGAAGCAAAGCAGGCCACAAAACAAATCAGTGACAATAACAATATCCAAGATGGGAAACCGGCAACAAAATAAGAAGCCGTCAACAGACTTAATGACACAAACATTCCCATGGTTCCGGTGAGAAGCAAACGCCGGCGCCCCAAACGATCTATCAATGATTTGGCCAGCAATGTAAACACCAAATTGGTCAATCCGATAATGACCGTTTGTCCGATAGCCGCATCTGTCTCAAATCCGGCCGAACGGAAAATATCCGTGGCGTAATACATCACGATGGCAATACCCGACAACTGACTGAAAACCCCGACAGCCAAACCAATCACAATAAACTTCAGATAAGGTTTTCGGAATAAAGCCTGCCAAGGCAATCTCTCGGATACGGAAGACAAGGACTGTTCAATCTCTTGTAACAAACGGTTGATATCTTGATCCGGTTGCTGTTCTCTGAGAACTTTACTTGCCTCTTCTATTCTCCTTTGCGAAACCAGCCAACGTGGACTACGAGAGACCTTCAACAACACTCCTCCAAAACAAAGAGCCGGAAGCGACATCGATAAAAACATATATCTCCAATTATACTCTCCAGTATCAAGTAAGATATAATCCACAAAGAAAGCCAGTAAAATACCAACCACAACCCCCAATTGGAAATTGATAGTAGAACGTCCTCGCTTCTCAGGCGGCGTAATTTCCGAGACATAAATAGGCAATGTCACCGACACGATACCTACGGCAATTCCTCCAAGGATACGGGCCGACACAAACAATGTAAAGTTCGTGGCGAAAGCTGTTCCCAAAGACGACAGAAAGAACAAAATGGCAACGATCTTCATCGTTTCTCTCCGCCCAATCCGATCTGCCGGATAACTGGCAAAAGCAGCTCCCAGAATGCAACCCAGCAAACCGGAGCTGACCGACCAGCCTACCATGGCATCCGTCAATTGGAAATAAGCTGTAAAAAAGGGCATAGCCCCATTAATCACAGCCGTATCATAACCAAACAACATACCGCCTAGTAATGCTACTAAAAAATATAATATCTCTTTTTTCATGGTTTTCTTTTTTCAAAAATAATATCTCTTCAATCAACAGAAAGTTAAAATAGTGTCACCCTATTTCAAAAATCTAAAATGATGAAAAACATAGGTATGAATTTTCTATTATTGATGTAGTATTTTCTCTCAAAAAGTTCTTTAGTCTATCTTTTCAATAGTACCATTCAATCGGGATTTTTCAGCTCTAAATCCCATTACATGACTTTCTATAGAAGCTTCGATGGTACTAGTCAACAAAGATGGATCTTCTTTTGAAACAGCCAAAAGCAGATCTTTTACCAAACGAAGATCACCGCCCCCGTGTCCATCATTGATATGAGAATCCCATTTTTCTTGTTTTCCTGTCAAGAAATCAGTATAAGTAAATGAAACCATATCACCTACAATATCTCCTTTTGTCCCCATGATCCGTGTACGTCTTCCGCCATAACTGGTCAGTGCTTCCATGGAAAAAGCAGCCGTAATACCTCCTTCAAACTTCATGTTCATGATAAAATGATCCGGCTGATCATTATCCGAATAATATACACAACGACCATAATCAGTTGTTCTTAAATAAGAAAGAATCTGTTTACCCTGTTCTTCTTTATTACCTTTCAAATCAAATACATGTAACCAAGAACGATTATCATAATAAATCCGCTTGGCTGAAAAGGCACATTGCCTTTCTATTGGACAATCCAAGCACCGTTTGGTCGCTTCCTTGGGAGCTTTCGCTTTCTTAAAAAGAGACAAATCGCCAAATGCTGTGACTTCTTTACAAGGTTTGTCAATAATCCAACGGAGAATATCTAAATCATGACAGGATTTAGAAATAACAGCAGGAGTACTTTTCGCGGAATTGTTCCAGTTTCCCCGAACATACGAATGCGAAAAATGAATCCGTTCAATGGGTTCCAAATGCTGCACACTAACCAACTCCCCTATTTTCCCCGAGGAAACCAAATCCTTTAAGGCCTTAAAATATGGAGCATAACGTAGCACATGGCAAATAGCAACAATACGATTATACTTTTGAGCCTGGTGTAAAATATCCAAGCAATGTTTTTCTGTCTGAGCTGCCGGTTTTTCCAATAAAACATGATACCCCATTTCTAGAGCCTTCATGCAAGGAGCATAATGTAATGCGTCTGGAGTAGTAATAAAAACCAAATCTGCAAATTTGGGACGCTTAAAAACTTCACTCCAATCCCCCATTCGATTTTCGGCAGGAACATGAAATTGATCAGCCATCCGATTACGCCGAAATTCATTAATGTCCGAAATACCAACTACTTTTAATGAATTAGGATAAAGCGAAGCATATTGGGTATAAATACTGCCTCTCGCACCTGCTCCAATTACAATAGCAGTCAGTGGTTTATCTAAATTTGCATTTAATTCATCCTCTACAATTTCATGTACGGGGAATTTTTCAGGCTCTGTTTCTGCTGCATTCAAAACGACTGAACTACTACCTAAAATGGCTGCTGAAGAAGCCACGCGACCTGCGTTTTTCAAAAAATCTCTACGTTTCATGGTTATTATATTGATGTATGCTACAAACATAGCAAAGGTTTTTCATTTCTTTATCCAATAAAAAGCTATAGCACTATTTCAAAAGTCCAACACCAAATATAAACAGATTTAGCCTAACTTTAATAAAAAACGCCAGCTTTTGAAGTATCCCAAAAACCGGCGTTTTTTATAACACTCTTAATTCCGTTCCTCACGCTGTATCACATGAAACTCATAAATACGAGGAGGAGCCGATGCTTGTAATATATCCAGTCGTATTTGCTCTGCCTGATAAGCATGGGGAAACTTGATTACTTTACAATCGCCCATCGGTTCATCCCCGACATAGATCAGTTTCCATTCACCATCATTTAATATGGATATACGATATGCCTGAATACGATTGGTTCGTTTGTTGGTAAAACCATCTTCCGAAGCTTCTACATCACAACATTCGAATATCGATAACTTATTAAATGCTTCCTGAGGATTTAACGTAATAGTCAAACTTGCGGTTGTATCTTTGGAAGCCCAATAGGTCTGCATTCCACCATCTACTGCCTGACTGCCTTCATGAACGCCGTCTTTGTCGGTTACAAAGGAAGAAGCTGTAACCGAAGCATTCAACGACCTGAATACACCATTGGTAGGCAATGGTTTTCCGGAAGATAATCCTAACCGCTTTCCTAATGAGATGATTGTATTCGCTTCATGTTCACGGATACGGCCAGTCTGATCGGGAGGAATATTCATTACCAATGTATTCTGATTGTCGGTACACCAATAAAACAGTTCTTCCAATTCGTCCAGATCCCGACAAGGTTGGGGATCTTTTTTCCCAAACCAGGACCAGTATTTGCTGATACAAATAGTATGCTCAAAAGGAACATAATAGGATTTACCCGCATGCAAATATTGCTTTTTATCCTGTTTATGTGCTATCTTCGGATCCCATAAACGGAAATCACTGGGGAAATACTGGAAATAATATTTGTTGTCTACAACCATGGAATCCGGTAATGCAAACTTTCGTTCCCCTTCTTTCAAGACGATCGTGTGATTGACACCTACCGCACAATAAGGCTGTATTTTCTTGATTAACTTATATACACGAGGTAAATTCCAATCTTTCACCGCACGATCCCAGCCTCCATCAAACCACAATTCACAAACCGGACCATAGTTGGTCAATAATTCCGTCAGCTGCTTACACATATAATCCACATACTTTTCCGGATCCTTGTCCTTATAACAAGGAACATTCCGATCCCACAAAGAGTAATAGACACCAAATTGAAGTCCATACTTTTTACAGGCTTTTGATACTTCCGCAACTACATCTGTTTTCACTGGGGAAGAAGCTACATCATAATCCGTATATTTACTGTCCCACAAGCAAAAGCCATCATGATGTTTTGTAGTTAGCATCACATAACGGAAACCGGCATCACGTGCTACCCGAACCCATTGATCACAATCTAACGCAGTTGGGTTATACTGATGAACCGGAATCGTCCCGTCAGACCATTCTGTTTCGGCAAACGTATTGATACCAAAATGAATAAACATACCATATCCTCGTTCGAGCATGCCTTTCTGCGTTGCATTAGGCATATCAGAGGGTACAATTTCCTGCCCTTTAACCCAATTGTTCATCAGCAAGAAACAAGACATACATAGAAGCGCTAATTTTTTCATTTTTTATTTTCTGTAGAATTAATACTATACTTATCGGATTAAAATCAAGCCAGCTGCATCTTCTTTATCTATAAGATGTAAATGAATTTTCAACACACAGCCATTATTGGCCTTCAAACCTACCGGCAATGTAATTGCATAAGTAGCTTGATTATCGGATGAAACAGACTTAACTTCATCGGATGATGCAGCCACATTTCCATCGGCTTCCAAGGTAAAACCAAGGATGTTCACCGTACCTTTTCCACGAATCTGTTCCAACGAAATTCCTTTCATTTTCTCCAACAACTGAGCCGGAATATTCAGTATCACTTCTTTTTCTCCTGAACCTTGTACATTCCAAGTTCCGATCATATCCGAACGATTCAGTTTCAAATCCGCCGTAGAAATATCTTTGGAAAGTGCCAACATTTCCCGTGCAAAGCGTACTACATCAATCGCCGGTTTTTCGTAATCCGGATCTTGGTTATTTTCTACCCAATTACGTTCCCAGGCGGCCATATCAAAAGAATGGCCGGAAGTACGACTGGCATAATAATTTTTCCAACGACCCAGGTAATAACGACCTACCAAACCACTCCAGATACGAGCGGCATAATCATCTACCGGTGGTCCCCAAATGGTTACAATCCGGCGGGCATTCATTTCATATTGTTTCTTCTGTTCCGGTGTAACAGCCGCTTTCGAGGCAAAGTCCAGCCAACGGTCTAAACGAAGCGTCGGATGCTGGCTTAACAAGGCATCGATTCCCAATAAGAGAGTTTCGAAACGACTTTGCAGGAACTGCGCCTGCAAGGTATCGCCCAACAAGTATTCCTGATCAATCTGTTTGGTCAGGATCTCGGCTTTTCCTCCCAAATAGTGGGCTGTCATTTCCGACAAGTCGGTTACAAACAAAGGACTTTCAGCCAATTCATCCGCGGCGGCAATAAAGTATTCCAGTCCTTTGAAATAATCATCGCAGATATTGATAGAACCATTCTTGACACTTCCCGGACGGAACTGCCAGTTAAAACGAGGATGATCGGTAAATGTCCCATACACCGATTTCAATAAATAATCCCAGGCTTCCATCAAACGTTGTGGTGCTTTCCCATAACGGTTTTCCGAATATTGCTTCAACCATTCCCGTACATCCATCCGCTGGCTGCTCCAACCGGCATCGGTTACCAGTTCGTACAAGACTTCGTTGTTTTCAATACCTTCCGGAGCCAATCCATGTGCCACCAGATTTCCTTTATGGACCGAAGACAACGCTTCGAGATGACCATTCGCATAAAAATCGAGTACACCGGTCATACCAACTTTTCCACCCATGTTCGGAATGACACTATAAACCCAAGGCTTGTTGTAGAAACCTTTGTAGTATTCCCAATTCACTTCCGAGTGCCAGAAATGCTTGTTGTAATCGACTGCCAGGTCCAACAGTAACATTTTCTGATCAGGTACTTTTGACACCAAGGCACCCAATGTTTCATAATCCCAAATATATCGTTGATAACCAAACATCCAACCTTGCATCCCCCATACAGCTTTGGGATTGGCAGCCTTGATAGACTCATATACCTTTTGTCCGTAAGAAGCCGCCATCTCATACCGCCCAGGATTTCCTTTTTCCGGAAATGGAATTTCCAATTCATTGAAGCTATCTACCAGATAATAGTCGCATTTACCGAATTCTTTTTCCCATTCCCGGATAAATGCCGTTCCTATTTCTTTAAACAAAGGCTCTTGCGGTGACACCATCCAATTCCGGAACGCTCCGCCCCAATGGGTTTCAATGATCTCCAGTTCCGGATGAATCCGTTTGAAAGCTTCCGGAATAAAACCGGGAAAACCCGGACAAATCGGCTTCATATCCAATGCTCGCATCCGGTCCAGAATCTGGTGCTGCAAAGCGATTTGCTGTTTATGCCAGTCTTCATTCAACGGTCCGTCTATGCCACTCACATTTCCCATACGCATCCAAGGCAAATGAGCCGGACCCACAAAATACTGGTTAATCTCTTCGTCCGTCAATCCCATTTTCTTCCATACGCGTGCTATGATCGCTTCATAACCCACTAAAGCCAATGGCATATTGATTCCATGCAGGGCCATCCAGTCGATCTCCTGTTCCCAACGTGCCCAATCCCAATAAGGCATGGAATAACCGTAAGTACACACGTTGAAATAATAATGATTGGCAAAAGGTGAAACGACTTTCCGAATGGTTTCTTCCGGAAAAGTCTCCGGTACAGACAAGGAAGAACCGCTCCACGTTTTCAGCCCGTAACGATTCTGCTTCATATAATCATAGAAACCACGGCACAATGCCACATTATCTGATCCGGAAACATACAAAATCCCATCTTTCGAATGATGTTCGAAAAAAGTATTCGATTTTGAACGTTTTTTCTCCAAAACGATTTTACCCGACAAGTCTTTGTTTCCCGTTACCCGTTCCAAGACTTGAAACACTGCTTTTTCATGATCAGCAGACGCATATACCAATCCGCCTTTCATCAAAAAACATAAAACCAACAATAAATAAATCTTTCTATTCATTTTTTATTTCTTTATCGCATTCAAAAAAAGTATTGATCAGTCAAAATTTACACAAAGGTATTAACACCTCATCCGTAAACACGAAAAACAAGAATGGAGAACATAGCAAATATAATAGACTTTATTTCTTTTTACTTTCAATAAAAAGCTATAGCACTATTTCTAACGGTTAGAAACCAAAACTCTTTAGAATCGAAAACGAAACTGACGAGAATTAAAAGTGATTCCCGTTAGTTTCGTTTCCCGTCTATGTTGTCAATAGAATCCTTACCTATTATCATGATCGGTATCCGTTCTAAACGGAATAACCGGAAGTCCTTCCGCACTAAACAGATTCCCGATGGCCGTATTGGTGAAAGCATATCTGACTGCTTTTATCTTCTTCACCTGCTTGCTCCAAACTACCAGTTTGTCTTTTTCCACTTTAGCTTCCGCATTTACAAAGACACCGTCTTCTCCGGCAACTTGCAAATCCTGAATCTGTTTTCCTTTTATCTGCAAAGGACCTGTACAATCGGTAAAAGACAAATAGGCTTTTTTCCCTCGAATTTCCATCGTATCAAAACGAGGATATAAGTAAGGGAAACCTGTTTGATGATATGTTTTGGCTAAAGCCAGATTGGCCAGACGATCACCCACATCCCATTTATTCAATGGATGAATATTCTGGACATTCCCGTCAATCAAATCAGAAATGACTATCATGCCTGTATTTTCATACAAGGCCGTCCGTGCCTGCTGTTCACGCAAGTAATTGGCTCCTTCTTCATTATACTTAAAAGGCGCTATTTGCACAAAGTAGAAAGGCAGATCCGCCCCAAAATCATTCCGCCAGGATTGGATTAAGGTACGCATCAATGCATCATAAGTTGGGTAAAGTCCCTTTCCGGCATTGGCTTCACCTTGATACCAAATAAAACCGGCAAAAGTAAATGGTACCAACGGATAAATCATGGAATTATAACAAACTCCCGGTTCACAAGGCCACCAAGGCTGAGGCTGGTGTTTCCGACTTGTAGCAAGCAGGGCTTCATCTGCCTGAATGGCCGATTCCTTTACCCATACTTCTGCATTGGTTCCGCCCCAGGCCGAAACAACAACGCCGACAGGCACACCCAACTTCTTGTGCAACTGACGCGCATAAAAGTAAGCAACAGCGCTGGAACGTTTCATCACCTCGGGCGTACAGACTTCCCAGCTGCCTCCACAATGATCCTGTTCGTGAGCAGAAGCCACCTTGGGAACCGTATAAATACGAATATCCGGATAATCGGCAGCCGGAATCTCTTTCTCCGGATTTCCTAATCCATGGCTATAAGTCCATTCCATATTCGACTGACCGCTGCAAAGCCAAACCTCGCCCAACATAACATTCCGGATGGAATTTTGCCCAGCTCCCAAATAACCGTTATCACCCAGGATTTGTATTTCGTACGGACCACCAGCTTCAATCGTTTTCAATTGAGCTTTCCACTTTCCGAAATGATCTACCGAAACCACCGTCGTATCATGGATATTCCAGCCGGCAACGATCTTCAGCTCACAGCCTGGCGACGCGCTTCCCCAAATAGCAACGTCGGCATTCTGTTGTAACACCATATTATCTCCGAAGGGAGAACCTAATTTCACCTGTGCCTGACTAACGAATGCCGTCAGCAAGGTAATGAGAAGTATAAAATTCTTTTTCATATAAATATTTTTCTATGCTATTGATAATTCACTAAACTCCTTTCTTATAAGAGGTGGGCGAATATCCCAAATACTGTTTGAATACAGTGGCAAAATACGATGGTGATGAGAAACCTAATTCATAGGCAATATCTTTGATGGACATGGCTCCTTCTTCCAACAGAATCTGTGCTTTCTCTAATTTCTTCCGGATGATAAACTCGGCAGGCGGCATACCGGTTTCTTTCTTAAAACGATGTTTAAAGCGGGAAAGTGACAGGCAACATTGCTCGGCCAGATCTTCCAAATCAAAGATTTCAAATATGTTGCTTTCGATATAGGTAATAACTTTCAGGATCGGTTCGCTATATGCCGCTTGTCGGTCAATCTCTTCTCCGCAATGAATAATACGCAAGATCAAAGAAACCAACAGACTTTTCATTTCTATTTGCTGCAAATCGGCATCCGGAGAAAAATAAACCTGGATGATTTGTTGTAACAATTGCTCCACTTCTGAGTTTGCCGGAAATATCCGTCGGGGCAACTTCTCCAACCGGGAAAATACATGTTGGGCTTCGGTGGCCGACAAACCTAAATAAGCCGAACCCGGAATCGGTTTCTTCAAGGAAAACCAATATAAAACGCCCTTTTCTTCCGGTAAGTTTCCGGTTCCATGAATTTCATTGGGATAAGTAATAAAACATTCGCCGCCTCTTACCTGATAAACGTCATCTCCAACCAGATAAGTCTGATTTCCTCTCGACAAATAACAGATTTCAATGGCATCATCATGGACATGCAAAGGAAGTACGGATTGTGCGTTACTATAATTGTATCGCCCAAACTCTTCAAACACATGGATATCCAATTTGTGCATATCCAAAATAAGCCGACAGTCCTTTTTTGTTTTCATGATAGGGTTTCTGATCTGTTCAATTAAATTTATGCAAAGCAGCAAAGAGTGAGAAACAAGCCAACAAGGCTTGATACGATTGTTCTTTCAAACCTTGCCAGCTTATCTGTTATCAGTATATTAATACCAATCTGGTAAAGAATACGGATTCCGGTACTGATACCAATACAAACGATGGGCAGCGGCTTCCTTGTCATTGACAAAACTCAATGTAGCCGGATTCCATTTCACCGGACGACCTAACTCGAGGGCTATATTCGTCAGGCAACAGAGTGTATTGGTACTGCAACCCACTTCTACCGGGGCAATCGGATTCTCACGCGAACGGACACAATCAATAAAGTTCTGCATGTGCGGCGCGCTGGTTTCATACTGGCCTTTTCCGATCTTCGTTTCCTTCTTCTCCAACAAGGACGGATCCGAACATTCAATATAACCACGTGCTACCTTAATCCAACCTTTATCACCGATGAACTGAATACCCTGTGCATTCGGATTGTCTTCCCGATACGGCTGTTCGGTCATCACAATACCGTTGGCATACTTCATGGTTGCATATTTCGTTCCGTTGTATCCTTTCGGGATAAATTCTACCGGCCCCGAACCATCCATGCCAATGGCTGCCTGGGCAATATCAAACATGTGAGCACCCCAGTCGGATGTATAACCGTTTCCGGTCTCGCGATACCAACGCCAAGCGCCCCACAACTGTTCGTTCTTTTCCGGATCCAAAGAGACAGGAGGACACAAATCCGGATGATAATGAATCTTCGGATCATTCAACGGTCCCATCCATTGATTGAAGTTTAAGTTATTGGGAACCGGCTGTTCCGGCAAATCAAAAGGTTTGGGAGGTTCGCCTACCCGGGCATAAATCTTTTCAATATGACCAATCGCACCTTGCTGTACCAAAGCAATGGCTTGCTGGAATTCCTTATCCGAACGCTGCTGGCTACCTACCTGAAGAACCCGTTTATTCTCACGAACGGCCTTCACCATCGCCAGTCCTTCTGTAATCGTATAAGCCAAAGGTTTCTGGCAATATACATCTTTCCCCGACTGGCAACTATGAATGGTACACAAAGCATGCCAATGATCGGGTGTAGCAATCTCGATGGCATCAATATCCTTGCGTTCGAGCATTTCTTCATAGAATTCATACTGATCACACCGTTGCGGCATTCCGTTATCAGCCTGCCATTTGGTGATACGACGAACAAAACGTTCCCGTTTAATGGAATCGACATCACAGCCGGCGGCAACCTGTACTCCCGGACATTGGGCAAATCCGCCAAAGTCACTTAAACCTTGCTGTCCTAAACCAATGAAACCCAATACCACCCGATCACTCGGAGCGATGCGGACTCCATTCATACTCCAACTCGGCAAGATGGTCAATCCCGCCAAACCTAATGCTGAAAAGCCGAGAAACTCCCGGCGAGTCATTCCTTTCTTTTTTCCGTTTTCCATATAAGTGTTTCCGTTAATAGTAATTAGAATGTGTTTTTCTAATTCTCTCTGTCAACATCCCGACAGAAAGTTGCCGCAATTTATCACTTTTCCAACAACCAGCCAAATACATGTTCCGAAAAAGATTCGGTTATCTGACTATTTTCTGTTTGGACTCCATCCAATCCAATAGCAGATAAACGTGTGATGTGCAACTGGCAGTCATCCATTTTCGGTATTTCACTCGTTACATCTTAATTTTTTGACAATAGTCGTAAAGCTTTTCCATATATGTGATAAAGCTTTTTGACATATATGATAAAGCTTTACGACAGCTGTCAAAAATATAAAAGATAACGAGTTTCGTTCACTTCGTATGTTTAGGTTCAATTTATCAACTTAATTCAGTAGATCTTGCACTTGTTTCCACTCATTTCCGTTATCATTGGGTTGTGTTTTTCCCGGTGTACTACGCCCTTCCCGGATATACTTCAAAAGTAAGTCTTTCAATTCTTTTACCTTATCCGGATATTCGGCCTGTACATTCTTCTGTTCCGCCGGATCCGTTGCCATATTATACAATTGTACACGAGGCAACTTTGACAAGGCTTCCCGATTGCCTGGAGTCGGTTCACTCCATCCACCTGAACTGGCAGACAACAGCAATTTCCAATCTCCTTTTCGGATACTGAACTCACCATTGATGGAATGATGCACGGTGGCTTCCCGGATAGGTTCCGTATAGTCGGCATTCACCAGAACGGGCATTAAAGAGAAACTGTCTTCACCTTCCGAATCACGAATCGCCGTCTGTGTCAGATCGGCAAACGTTGCAAAGAAGTCGGTTAAACAAATGGTCTGATTCTCGCGATGCGGTATAATATTCCCAGGCCAACGAACCAAGCATGGAATGCGATGTCCGCCATCAAACAAATCGGCTTTATGTCCCCGATATACATAACTTGGCAAATGCCCTTGCTGTTGCATAGACTTCATATCGGCAGCCGGACTACATCCGTTGTCTGACGTAAACACGATTAAAGTATTCTCATCAATCCCGGCATCTTTCACCGTCTGTAAGATACTTCCGACCAGATGATCAACCATCAAAACAAAATCGCCATACGCACCAATGCCCGATTTCCCCTGGAATTCTTTCACAGGCAAAATAGGTGTATGAGGTGCCGGCAATGGCAAATACAAGAAAAACGGCTGTTCTCCTTGGGCATGTTCTTGGATATAAGTTTCTGTCCTTCGGACAAAATTCGGCAAGCAATCTTCATGATCGAAATCGGAAGCCGTCGGTCCTTTTCGCCAGAAACGTAAACCTTCATCTTCCGTCATCCGATTCGGCAAGGCCGTAGGTTGATTATTTTCCACATACACGTATGGATCCATATCCAACGAACCAATAATACCATAGAAATAATCAAAGCCTCTTTCGGTCGGTCCACCGGTAATCGGCTTGGAAAAATCAATCTGGTCTTTGCCGGCTTCCATATTATGCCAGTTCCAGCCCAAATGCCATTTGCCAATGCAGGCAGTTGTATAACCACCTCTTTTCAAAACAGTCGCTATGGTCGAACGATCCGGCTTGATAAAAGGCTTGTCATACCCGAACAGAACTCCTTCCTTCAACGTCGAACGCCAGTTATAGCGTCCGGTCAGAATACCATAGCGAGTAGGCGTACTGACAGAAGAGCTCGAATGGGCATCTGTAAAACAAACTCCTTCAGAAGCCATCTGGTCCAAATGACTTGTCCGGATCTTGCCTCCGGGATTATACGTAGAGACATCACCTATACCCAAATCATCGGCCAAAATAAAAATAATATTCGGCTTCTTTTCCGTCGCTGTCACCGAAGACAAAGCGCCCAATGCAGCCAGCGAACCTAATAATAAGCGTTTATTCATAAGTTTATCTATTTTACGATGCATACTTGATACGTTTCATTTACCTCTGTAGGAAATTCCACTTCATAATAAGAATAGATCTGATTGCGCTGAAGTTCTCCACTTCGGGCAATCTCGGTATTTCCTTTTACGATCGTAATGGGAGAAGCCGTACGGATCTTACACATTTTTCCAGCTAAAGAACGTACGGCAGCCTTTTGCAGACTACCTTCTTTCCATGTCATATCCACCTCGAAGTTACCCCGAGCCTTCAGACCACTCACCGTTCCCTCGGGCCATACATCGGGTAAAGCAGGCAATAAATACAAATATCCCGCATGGCTTTGCAATAACATTTCCGCGATTCCTGCCGTATACCCAAAGTTACCATCTATCTGGAAAGGAGGACACGCATCCAACATACTTTTATAAAGTCCGCCACCTTTTCTTCCGGAACCAAATCCTACCGGATTAAATAAGTTGGATATAATCCGATAGGCATGATTGCCGTCCAGCATGCGCGCCCACATATTGATCTTCCAACCCATCGACCAACCAGTCGCTTCATCACCCCGTATTTCTAACGTCTTTTTCACCGCATTGAACAGTTCTGGCGTATCAGTCGTGATCTGATCTCCCGGATGGAATCCATACAAATGAGACAAATGCCGGTGTTTAGGATCTGTCTCCTGGAAATCAAACATCCATTCCTGTAACTGCCCTTGCGCTCCGATCTGGTAAGGAAGTAACCGTTCCAGTTTATGCTGCAGTTCTTTCTGCAAATCCGGATCTACGCCTAATTGCTGAGCCACGGCCAACGTACGAGTAAAGTTTTCCCGGATAATTGCCATATCCATTGTCGGTCCCATACTGATACCCGTTTGTTCTCCTTTCGGCGAGACAAACCAATTTTCCGGAGAAATACCGGCAGGCGTTACCCAATGTCCGTTTTCATCTTCCACTAACCAATCAGCCAAGAATTCGGCAGCACCTTTCATCAACGGATAGGCCGTATCGCGCAAGAACTGTTCATCTTGCGTAAACTGATAGTGTTCCCATAAATGACTAGTCAGCCATCCTTGTACCATCGGCCAGAACGAAGCAGTCGGAACATTATCATTCGGCATTGTCTCTCTCCAAATAGAAGTATTATGATGTCCTACCCAACCTCGCATACCATACATTTCTGAAGCTGTCCGCTTACCAGAAACTGCCATCTCTGATATCATCCGGAACAAAGGTTCATGGCACTCCGAAAGATTGGTCAGTTCAGCCGGCCAATAATTCATTTCGGTATTAATATTGATCGTATATCCGCAATTCCAGGCTGGAATGGTATCTTTATTCCACATTCCCTGAAGATTCAACGGTTGTCCTCCCGGCCGAGAACCGGAGATCATCAGGTAACGGCCATACTGAAACAGGGTTGCCGCCAAATCCGGATCACTCTGATCGGCAAACCGATCGATACGCTGATCTGTTGGCAAAGCCCTCTGCTCCGGTGATGACACCAATTCTAAACTTACCCGATCGAATAAAGAACGAAAATCAGCTGTATGCCTTCTTTTCAGCGTCTCATAATCAAAAGCCAACGCCCGGTCAATCTTTTCAGCCGCTTTCTGAGCCGGATCAACTCCTTCCCGACTCGGGCTCTTGTCAAATCCATTAAAGCTCGTTGCCATACTCAATAAGAAATAAACTTCTTGCGTCTGGCTTACCCGGATTCCCTGATCCGTGATTTCTACTTTTCCATCCGGACAAACGGGCTTTACTTGTGCCTCAAAGAACATACCTTTCCCATCTATCTCATCTCCATACAATACCCGCTTGTTAAACTTCCGCTTCCCGTCCGAATCATATAATTCCGGATGTTTATACTGGTCGCCCCAGCTTTCCATCTGCTCGAACGTTCTTCGCTCTACATAACCCGGAGCTTGGCCTTTCAACACCAGTTTTCCATCTTCTTCCGATCCTTTTGCTGTTGGATGGACAGACGACAAGTTCAAAGAGACATCAATTCCATCCGCCTTATCGCTCTTGACATGAATAATAATCAGATCATCCGGATGAGAAGCAAATACTTCGCGTTCATACCGGACATCGCCCACTTGATAAGTTGTCCGGTTAATCGCATCCGATAAGACAAGTTCCCGTTGATAATGGGTAACTTCACCTTCCCGATGATCCGTTAAATACAAGTCACCCAAAGGCTGATAATACTGATGTAAACGTCCCAACCAATGTTTGCAGACCAAATCAGAGGCTTGTTTATACGCTCCGTTTTTCATCAGACGGATCACACGCTCTTTCATCTCAGGAGTGATACGAACATCGGTAAAAGTCGTAGAAGGTTCGCCACTATAAAGCGTATTTTCATTCAGCTGTAAATGTTCTTCCTGAGGATCACCGAACACCATGGCTCCCAATCGGCCATTGCCCAATGGCAAGGCTTCATTCCAATTAGCTGCCGGAGCATCATACCAAAGCCTTATGTCACGCGGCTTTTCTGTTTCTTGTGCCGTACAGGCCAACAAAAACAGGCCTGCCAACCAAATATACAAATACTTCATCTTTCTCCCTTGTGTTTATAAGTTTATCCGTTTTTAGTTGAGTAATACTCAAAGATACGTTACATCTCTCAAAACTTACAACGTATCTATCAGAACTTACGTTGTAAGTTTTCCTATTTACAACGCATTTTTAAAGCTCCTATTCATCGAATGATACCGAAACGCTACTGCCGGCATAAGCTCCTTGCGGCAAAGCGATAGACAAGAACGTTTCTTGCAATGCCGCATCATAAGAACTCCGTATCTGGGTTGATGTATTGCCTGTTTCATATTTTCCGGAAAAAGAGACATGCAAATGTGATAATTTCCGAGAAGGATCAGCGACTGTCAATGATTTTAACCGGCCATTCGAATGATAACGAGCCATCAACAAAGCCGGAGAATCAACCCGCAATACGCCCCGATTCTGATCCAATTTCTGTTCCACTGCCCGATAACAAACCAGATAAACAAGACCTGTAGCCGGTTGTTCAACGGCTTGCAAATCTGTTGTATTCGATATTATCCGAATTTGTGGATCCTTTTGGTAGGCAGCCAAAGCCGCTTCATCCGTTTGGGGCAAGACAATATAAGAATAAGAACGTTGGGAAGGACGGATTCCATGATTTATCCGCAGTTTAAAGACAGGTTCCCGTATCGTATCTTTGGAGGCATCCGTCCGGTTACTCACACTAAACCAAGTACCGGCTGCTTCCTGGTTCATGAGTTCCAACGTTGTCTTATCCGGGAAAATATATCCGGTCTGATTATGCCAAACCCATTTCGTATCTTTCAACACATGATTCCCGGCCGGCAATACCGAACGTCCTTCTTTTCCCTCCACAATTACAGGTCCTTCCAGATGATTCTGATTTAAAGTAGTCACTACAGCATCGGGCGAGGACGATTGAATGCCTGCTCCCAAACAAACATATTCCCGATCAAAGAAGAACCAGCTTTTCCGGGCTTTCAAAGGTTGATGCGGACTAATAAAGTCGAATGCAGCAGCACCATACATACCATCGGTCACACCACCCACAAAGTCTGTCAATCCTTCTTTCTGTATCTCATCCGCAGGAGGCATTTTATCCAGCAGACAAGTGGTCGTTCCCGGAATACAACACCAGTCATATACAGGTGAAAGATTAAAATACTCATCGCCTGAAACCGATAAATAGTTGGTTCCATCTGCCCGGAAATGATTCTTTACCCCTTCTCCGTTATAAGGCTCTTCCATATTCCGATTACGGGTTGAATACATCCGGACAGAAGTGTAGTAGGAAGGTCGCTGGAAAACGAAATGTTCAGTCTGCCAAAAGAACTTGGCAAACGAAGCAGCCTGGAACTCCTCTCCTTTTCTTGCCTTTACCACTTGCTGCAACTCATCCTTCCGGTAATCTGTTATGGCCAGTAATCTTTCAGGAGTCTGTGTATTGAAATATCCTTTCCGTTGAACACGGGTAATATCCCGATTCCGGATTCCCGTATCTTCGGTACGTCCATACACCATTTGTTTACACACACCATCCAAATAATAATCAACAGCCATTCGAAGAGATGTTTCCGAGAAACGAAAACGAGTAGACGAAACAAGGTCGGCCCACTCGGCGAAAACATTGATGTAATCCAATCCATAACTCAAGGTATTATTTACCCGATCCGGACGATGATGAAAACTATAATCAGCCTGGATTCCTCGCTTTCCGGGTTCAACGATCTTTATTTCTCCTTCAATTACCTGCATGACATCACTTACTTGCGCTGCATCCCAACAGAACAATGCCGTTTTTGCCTGCAAACCGGCTATTTTGATACGATCTCCGCTCGGACGTGCACCGGAAGCATTCAGATTAGCCCGATGCGCAATAGGCAACATTCCTTCTATTTGCCCTTTCATCAAATGCTTATCCATCACCAATAGCATCGTAATAAACGAGGTCGGTGTACCGATCTCGTTATTCCACCAGTTCTCACACTGAAAGTCATGTGCCAACCAATAAGCAAGTCCTTTATCGAAAGCCTGTTTCACGGATTTATTTCCCTTCCAGGGAGAACCTTTTTGCTGATAGGCAATCGCCAACTGGACCAGATTATTCAAATGTCGAACATGTTGAAAGGCGGTTCGTGACACATCTACATAATCTATGCCCGGCCATGTTCCATCCGGACGAACAGTCTCAACAATCGTCCGGATCTGCTTGTCAGAGATCGGCACATCCAGCAATTGTTCTGTAACCTTTTCCCGCAAGTAAGCGACATCCTTGTCTTTTCCGGCTTGCATATCCAGCGTACCCATCCCCAGAAAACAGATAAGAATCAGTATTTTCCATAAATATTTTCCGAATTTGCTCATAAACATATGGACTTTTAATACCGTAAACTAAAGTCACCGGCTCAATTATACAACTTCAGGGCTTCTTCCCACGTCATCTTACCCGGTTTCCCTCTCCAGAAATGACGATCCAAATCACAGAAGTCGTTGTTCTTCTTCATTTCTTCTTTCAGGATCCGTTTGTATGCGTCTTTCTTAAAGGCATATTTCTCATCTGTTGCCAGATTGATCATTTCATCCGGGTCATTTGACAAATCAAACAGTTGTTCAGTTACAACACCATCCACATTATAAATGATGTATTTCCAATTGTCTTTCACCAAGGCACGTTGGAAACTATTATAGGCCAGGAACAACTGATCCCGATGTTTCTGTTCCGGATTCTGCAAGACAGGTAAAAGAGAACGACCGGTTACCGATGCTGCCGGCTGAATCTGCAATAAGTCGCAGACCGTCGGATAAATATCATACAAATAACAAAGGGATTCACTGCGTACACCTTTCTTCATTCCGGGAACAACCATGACCAAAGGAACACTGATACTATGTTCATACAAGTTCTGTTTTCCCAACAAACCATGACGGCCAACAGCCAGTCCGTTGTCGGACGCAAAGATCAGGATCGTATTCTCTAACTCTCCCTTCTCTCTTAATGTCTGTATAATACGACCGATCTGCACATCCACTTCACTAATCATGCCATAATAATCAGCCAGATCTTTCCGGATCATTTCTTCCGTCCGAGGAAATGGCAACAAGACCTCATCCCGAATCTTTAGTTCTCCGTTGTCAAAAGGATGTTGTGGCAAATAGTTTACCGGCAATTCCATCTCTTCCGGATGATAGGTATGACCGTATCCCGGATGCTGATTCCGTGGATCATGCGGTGAAGTAAAAGCCACGAAGGCAAAGAAAGGCCGATCGTTCTTCTTCCGTTCGGAAAGGAACTTCACCGCAGCATCGGCATACATTTCCGAAGAGAACTTATCGCCTACAAAAGGCTCTTTATATTCGGCTGTCGGATCATAGTGATGCAGACGAGGAGACATGTGACCATTTTGATTGTATTGGTGCATTCCTCCGAAAAAGATATGATCTCCTTTCTCAAACGAACGGTTAAAGGATTTCTTGTCGGCATGCCATTTCCCGGTTCCGAACGTTTCATAGCCATTTGCCCGTAATAACTCCGGAAGAGTGACCTGTGATTCCGGGATAACGGCACCGTCTTGTTTCACCTGATAAACACCTCGTCCCGTCATAATCATAGCTCGGCTGGGCATTGACAAAGCACCGCCCAACGAACCATTAGTATAAGCATGTCCGAAAGAGACGCCTTCCTGAACGATCCGATCAATGTTAGGAGAAACGACCTGCGTATTTCCATACGCATGAATGGACGTTTTCTGCATATCGTCCACCAATATAAACAATACGTTTTTCTGCTCTTTCTTGGCAAAGCCAACTGTCGCTAATGCCGAAAGGCCTAATGCCAAACACAAATTTCTGTTTTTCATGATAATCTATCTAATTTGTTTTTACAATACAGATAACGCCGGATCATGTACAGCTTCCATCTGTTGCTTCAGTTCTGCCCGCAGCTGCTTGACAAGTTCCGGATGTTTCCCGGCTATATTATTCAACTGGAAAGGATCTGTTTTCCGGTCATATAAATGTTCTTCCGTTATCACGCCATCCTTATATCGGATTGCATACGTATATTGAAGAGTACGTACGCCACGGGCTCCGGTTGTCAGATTCTTCCCCGTTTCATTCACTGCACCATAGAACATATAAAGTTGGGAAGAAGGCATCTTCTCCCGGTTCCCCCGGATTTGTTCGCTCAGATCACGAGTCTGGACAGTAGCGGGAATTTCCTGCTGAAAGCCCATCAGCGACAAAACCGTCGGACAAAAATCTTCGAGTGAAATCAATAAGTCCTGATCTATTCTTGGAGTAAGCTGTTTTCCATACGATATCAGGAAAGGAACCCGCATAGCCTCTTCGTAAAAGATATTCTTCCCGATGTTATTGTGCATTCCCATCGAATCTCCATGATCCGAGACAAAGACAACAATCGTATTGTCATACTGACCATTCTTCTTCAGCGCCTGAATAATCCGTCCAAATTGTTCATCCACACCCGTTATGCAAGCATAATAATTAGCCACACTCCGCTTGAACAACTGGATATATTTCTCGTCGGACTGCATCAGGTTGGGTAAAGAATTTGCTATCGAATCCACATTCAAGGTAGCATATTCCTGCTTGTACCGATCCGGAACCTGCTCATATCCTGTATGAGGCGGATTCATCGACACCATCATGGCAAAAGGTTTACCCGTCGAACGGATACTATCCAGATATTGAATGGCCAGATCGGCTTCATGCTCCGGACCCCATTGATCTACATAATAAAACTCATCCCTTTTCGAATCTTTATTCCAGTAAAGCGGACGTAAATGGCGATCGTATGTTCCATAAGCGACCCAGTAATCAAAGCCATGTCTTCTTTCGGGCGGACACCATTCATTCCAAGCCATTTCTCCTTTGTTGTTCGAGCAATCCACATACGGCGTATAAGGTTTATCCAAATGCCATTTTCCGATGTATGCCGTTGCATAGCCAGCCTGTGCCAATACATCCGACCAGCAGGTCAGATCCTGGCGCAGTTCTACACCCTGATGCGCTGATTCCGACTGGCAATTCGTCAATACTCCATTCTCGTGCGGATAAGCCCCGCTTAAAAACATACCTCTTGCCGGAGAAGACACCGGATAACCGCTGACTGCCTGAGTCAGAACGACCGCTTCCTGAGCAAACTGATCCAAATTCGGTGTTTTAACGGCCTCTTTTCCCCGAAAGCCCAAGGCTTCACCCCGAAACTGATCGGCCATCACCACCAACAGATTGGGATGTTCTTCCGAAGCTGCCTCCATTAATCCTGAAGGAGCAAACAACAGTCCCATACATCCGAACAACAAACTCCGGTTTATTTTCGTGTTTTCCATACTTCTTCTATACATAAAATGAATTGTCTTTTAGCAGACTAGTAGACCTAGATCTCTACAAATATAAAACAGTTTACGTGAAAAAGAAAGTAATCCAACATTCTTCCTGGTTTTCTTTCTATCATTCCTCAAACGATTCTACACACTTTTATTGTAAAAACATATCCTTAATATAATCAGTATGTACAACTATTGTCTTATCAAGGATATTTCGTATTTTCTTCTTATTTATTAATTGATTCACAAATGTGAATTAATCAATTCACCTATATGATTCAATTAATTCACCTATATGAATTGATTACATCACAATTGTGAATCAAATAATATATAACTGTTTTTTCAAGAGTTGATTATGGGATATACAATAGTTTCATCTGTTTTTCAGTAGATTAAAATACTACTTCGTAAACATCACAATGAAAGAATCAGCCCCTTTTTTGACAGCAAAGGATAACATGACAGGCTTACCATTTTCTACATACACAAAAGGCCGTTCCATATTATCAACTTTCATAATCGAACCATCCTTTAAAGGTATCTGTTTCTTACAAACCTCATAATGCTTGGCTTTTTCCCAATGGACACCATCCACCGAAGTGATCAAACCGATAAAGTCGCCTCCATGTGCATGGAAAATGGCATAATATCTTTTTCGCGCCGTATCAAACCAAACAAAAACATCTTCGGTTGGAATATCAGCAAATGCCGGTTGGTCACTCAGGCGAAAAGGTCCTAAAGGAGATGTTCCAGTTCCTACGGCTTGTATCAGTCTTCTCTTCTCAGAACGAACATCATCTCCTTTGATAATCAAGACAAATTTACCATCTTCGCCTTGACAGACAGAAGGATTGACAGCCACATGCTCAATAGGACCATAGGGTTCCAACAACGGATGGTCCGGTCTCTTCCAAGGACCGTTTAAAGAAGAAGCTACAGCCACACCGGCTCTTTGATGATTACGCAAATCATTCCACCGCTCGTGCGAATAGCCGACACGGGCAACTTCCTGCAAAAAGGAATCAGACCAGTTTTCTGTTCCTGAATTGGTTGAAGTGTAATACAAATAATACTGATTATTCCAGCAACGCACTTGTACATTATGAGCCGTTACCGCATCCCAAGAACCGGCTCGTCCTTTCAATACCGTTTCCTGATATTGGTAAGGTCCTTCCAAACGGGAAGCTGTCGCATGGGCTATTTCAGAATGAGTCAGCCATGCCGTAAAACCAAGACTCTTAGGCCATCGGGAATAAAATAAGTGATAAGTACCTGAATCGTCTTTTATAAAAGAATTACACCAGTTATAATATCCTGCATCCCGAATAAAAGCCGTTGAATCAATCGGATGAATGAATGTTGAAAGGTCCAAATCATCCGTTGACTGTGCCCATGACTGGAAAACCAAACTTCCCAGAAAAATAAATACGAATACAATCTTTTTCATCTCACTCATTATTTAAAATCAAATTCACAAAAGAGATCAATCATAATTCCTTACCACTTCTGAATATACGGAATGCCTTTATCAATACATCTCCTTTCGATTCTTTTATAACCAATCGGATTTCTGATATTTTTTCGGGAGAAGATAATCGCTCAATCCGCTTATGACCAATACAAGTTCCTTCTGCTAACTTTTTCCAGTTTCCGGACACTTTTCCTTCTATCACATATTTCCGTACCCGTTCACCTTGTGTAATATCTTCCTGTATTACCAGATGAGAAATCAAGGCCGGTTTGTCCAATGCTATATGATACTCATTACCTTTACCTGCCGTCTGCTTCAACGGATGCGCATACGTTTGATCAATAGCTCGTCCGAACTCAGCCAAACGCAAAGAATCTGCAGCCGGGATCAAGCCCCGGTCATCTGGTGTCAAACCCAAAATCAAGGTTGAGTTACGGCCCACTGACTTCTCATACATATCCATCAAGTTCTCCAATGGAAAGATATGAGCTTCATCACCCGGTTCCCAGAACCATTCATGACGACCATTATAACCACGCAAAGGAGCATCCGACATGGCCGGCATATAATAAGCCCCGTCCGGATCTCCAGTCTTCAATAGCTGGAAATCATTCTTAAAGATCTCCTCCTGGTTCTTGGAGTGGGAATAAGGGAAAGGATAAGTTCCCCAACAAGGATAAGCAACCGTTCCCGTCTCCGATCCGCCCCAACGAATATCGGCCCGCTGACTGTTGTGGTAGAAAATAATATTCTTCTGGTATTTCTCTACTATCGGCAAAATATCAGCTCCACCTAATTCCGGTCCGTGACCGCCACCATCATACCAGACAATCGCCAGATCACCATAACGGGACATCAGTTCTTCGGTCATCCCTTCGCACATCTTATTATAAAATGCCTGCCGGTTTTCCTGAAACTTCGTTCCATCCTTCGGCATCATAAAATCATGTACTCCCAAGAATGAATTCCAACGAATACCAATATAAATACCCGGCTTCACGCCATACTTCCGACAAGAGTTGACAAAGTCGCGTACAATATCCCCTTTCCCATCCTGCCATTTCAAGGCTTTCATGCAATACGGATTGACATCCGACTGATAAAGTGCAAACCCCGTCTCGTGTGTAGCCGTCAGAATAGCAATCTTCGCTCCCATTCCCTTAGCACTCCGAATCCATTGATCCGTATCATATTGTGTAGGATTGAAGATATTTATATCCGGAATCGGCGTAATCCGATTATAAGCCTGATTATATTGTTTCCCGTCAAATACATGCAGGTCATAATGAAATACAGCTGTCAGTTCAGCCTCCTGCCAAGTAATCTGTGCCGGAGTCGGTAACGGAACGGATGTTTTCTCTTCCGCCCACCCCATACTTATACAACCTGCCAGTAAGGTTGTAAATAGCCATTTCCTCTTAGTCATTTCCTTCTTATTTTATCAATATACTTGTTATCTGTTATCATAAATTACTTTGGCAAAACTAATCTACCGTTTGACTACCCCACCAGTCCTTATTCGGTTGGAAATCTTCAGATAACTGACGCTTACGTTCTTCTTCCAAACGATTCAAAGTTTCCGTCTGCTGCTTCAATTTATACGCCGCCTCCTTCTGGGGATCATATTCCGGATCTGCCTGTGGCATACGAGCGCCAACTTCCGTCAGCCAAACAGACAACTTCTTATTCAGGAACGAAACTTTCTCCGGATATTGAGCATTCAACGGTTCTGACTCTGTCGGATCTATTGACAGATTATACAGTTCATTCCGACCGTCCTCGTAATAATGAATCAATTTCCAGTCACCATCCCGAATAACCGACGATGGTTCACCTCCCTGATTGCCATAATGCGGATAATGCCAGTAAAGACTTCGAGCTGGAAGGGAAGTCTCTCCCTTTAACAACGGCATCAGACTTTGTCCGTCTTGATGCTGTTCCGGATGTAAAGGCAAACCCGCATATTCCAGAATCGTCGGATAAAAGTCCGTCCCGATTACAGGAACAGCCGATGTCGTTCCTTTTGCCATTCCCGGAGCCTGAATAATATAAGGAACGCGTAAACCACCTTCCCACTGCCTGCCTTTACCGCCCCGCAAAGGAAGACACGAAGTCGAGTAACTGTCTCCGGAAGAAACACCACCATTATCACCTGTCAGAATAATCAGGGTATTTTCCATCAGGCCCAATTCTTCCAACTTATCCAACACAACACCAACGGCATCATCCATCTGCTTGATCAAACCGGCATAGATCGGATTATCCTGACGCTGACGGACAGGTAAAGTCCGGTCGACTTTAAAACCGGAAGAAGCAATTCCCATCGAATCGGCCTTGTCCCGGAAATAACGCCAGTTATCTTCTGTCGTCTGAATCGGACCATGAACCGCATAGAACGACAGATAAGCAAAGAACGGCTGGTTCTTATGATGTTTCGTCTGATCTTCTATAAACCGGCTCATCTCTTCAGCCAAACGCATCGACAGATTCTCTCCGGCGGGTCCGTCTTTCAGCTTCGGATTATTATAAGGAGAGAAATAACCTCCCATCGGACTACCGGCTTTATAACCACCGATATTAATATCAAATCCATGATCTTCCGGACTGGAACCTACATCCCCAATATGCCATTTTCCGGCCATGAACGTCTTATAACCACCTTCCCGCAAAGCTTCCGGCAACGTTAATTCATCCAATGACATACTCCAGTTATAAGAAGCCGGCAATAATTTGGAATGTCTTCCCATCTTACGCCATTCTTCTCCGGAGGCTTCACCGATCCAGTTCGTAATTCCATGACGGGCCGTAAATTTCCCGGTCATAATACTGGCGCGCGAAGGACTTGACACCTGGCAAGCCGCATATCCTTGGGTAAACATCATTCCCTGTTGGGCTATCCGGTCAATATTCGGCGTCTCATAATACGAACTGCCACCACAAGAAGTATCGTTCCAACCATAATCATCCACCAATATAAACAATACATTCTTCGGCTTCTCCTTTGCTGATAAAGCCAGCCATGGACTCAGACCACAAAGGAATAATGTTGCCCACTTTGTTTTATTCTTCTTATTCATAACTTAATCTTTTTTGATCTCTTAAAAAATCCACAATACGGTCCAACCACGTGTAACTTCCCGTACCAGGACTCGCCTTGCTTTGGAAGCAGTGATTACGCAAAGCCAACGTATGTAGCTCGGACTGAATGCCCATACTTCGCATCTTTTCCCATACTTTTACCGAACCCATGGCTGAATACACATCAGCATCGCCATGAATGAAAAGCATCGGTACTGTACTCAAGTCGAAACTGAATTCCGGAGCCATCGTCACATTCTCATCATTCCCCTTATTAGTATTTGGCCCATCAAAACCATCAGAAAGAACATAAGCCGGATAGATACCAATGCCCCATTGTACATTACATGGCAATTTATCAATTTCATCTATCGGCAAATAAGAATTATGCCGAGAAGAGGAAACACCCATCAACGTAAGATGTCCACCTGCCGAACTACCCATTATACCTATCTGATCAGGATCAAGTCCGTAAGCCGCAGCCTGAGAACGAACAAGTCTAATTGTACGTTGCAAATCTTCCCAAGCTGTTATGTGCTTGGACAATCCTTTAGGACGAGGCGTACGATAACGGAGTGTAACCACAGTCATACCCAGTTGATTGAGAAGCCTACGTGCCGGTGCAACTTCAAACCCATTCGGATCATTGCCTTCATACGATCCTCCACTATAAATAATTTGTATAGCCTTTGTCTTTAACACTTTTGGGAAGTGCCACTCAATATAAGGTAACAACTGGTGTTCTTGTGCATTGGGCATTTTACCGTCCGGCCATACATTTTGTTTCACCACCTCTTTCCGATCCTCATCACTCGCATAACGTGTCATAATATCTACCTCCGGATCAAGCGAGCCCATAATACCTATCTGACGAAGAAACTCAACTCCACGATCCAATCCATAGGCTCCATGACCTTTGTTGGGATATAAATGTAATTCAGCCGGTATATTCATCTCGCGCAGTTTATGATAAATCAACGTACTACCATTAGGCGAATATTCATCCGTTCCTCCATGATGAAGACTCATCGGACAGGTTTTATCATCAAAACGGAAACAAGCAGAAAGCCGTACATCTGGTCCGTATCCTTGTAACCAGGCGGGTATTCCGGCTTCACCATCCGTTGTCACGTAAGCAGGTGCATTTACTATCGCATAATTGATATGACAAGGAACAGAGTCTAACAGATCAATAGCTTTATAGGCGGGAATAGAAGAACTCGTAGCCAACATCAACGCCAAATGAGAACCTGCCGACATGGAAATTACCCCTATTTTTTCAGGATCGAAGCCTCGCTTCTCAGCTTCACTTCTGACGATACGGATTGCACGTTGCCCGTCTTCCCAAGCCGTCTGATAAATAGGTATTCCGATAGGACGAGGCGTACGATAAACCAGATTCACACACTGAAATCCTAAATCAGAGAATGTTTTTTTCCATAGCTCAATCAAATTCATATCACAACAACTGTTATAAGCACCACCTGATATAAGCACCATACATGCTTTTTTTGCTATGGCCGGATTAGGCTTTTCATACCATTCCAGATAAGCGATCCGATGTTTGTCTGCATCAAAGTTAGCCTTATTAGCCTCGTCCAACATAGAAGCAATCTGATGAGATTGTGCATTTGGCATCTTACCTTCAGGCCAAATTGACTGACGTTCATTTGCTTTACCCCAAAAGAAGCATAGCAGCCCTAACATGAGTAATAGACCCCTCTTCAATTCCATTTTTGCATCCATAATCTTAATTATTAACCTATTAAAATCTTATTTCTTATCATCTGTTCTCATTTCCGAAGCCAAACAAAAACCGCTCATCTCTAAAACTATATTCCGTATTTGAGGTTGTGTTTTCATGTTCCGCTTATTTGTTTCTACACATATTAATAATTCCGCATAAAGATAACACATTTCTACCTATATAATAAAAATACAATCATAATTTCTAGGAACCTCAAAATCCCCAAACACTTACGGCTCCCCCAGATAACGAAAAATCAACTCCACTTGGCGTGGGGTAAATACTCGCTGTCCATCTTTATATCCAGCTTCAGTCAATTCGCTTTTCAATGATTGATTTCGGTCTATCCAGCGTCTTAATTGTGTTGTGGCTGCCCTTGGCGAACTGTTTACGAAATATAAGGCAGCCAATTCTTTTACATAGAATGTGTGTATTTTCATATAGTTACTGTCTTGACACCTCTTACTCAAACGGCAAGCGTGTTTGTGAATTGAAATACTGTTTCAATAACCATTCCTGGGCTTTGAGTTTGATCATTGCCTGGCGGTGATCTTCGCTGACACGCAGGTTGTTTTGCGGTCGCCAACGGGAAAACTGCGCCATCGCTTGGAGTTTTTCTTCCCGGCTATTATGGATAAAGCCGCGACTTTGCAAGTCTTGATACAAAATGCTGGCAAATGGGATATCAGACTCCGGGTGATTTTTATATTCGTAAAACCGTCTGATGATCAGCTGGTTCATTTTCTGATCGTTGTATTCACGGCTCACCGCCGGCAAGGCTTTCATTGCTTTTTCCTGTTCGATCTGTTTGATCACCCGGTAGCGCAAGTCGCTGGTTTTATAACCTTTCAGCCATTTACAGAACGTACGCAAGTTGACGCCGGAAAAATCGCCATACTCACCTTTGGCCCCCAATTCAAAACAAATAACAAGTTCACCACACCGCAAGAAAGAATAGGATTCGCGCAAATCCGAACAAAGTTTGGCAGCCAGCACACTTATGTCTTTCTCATTGTAGGTCTGATAACCAACCATGATGTAACATTGTATAATCTGGTTGGTTACAAACTCAGTCAATTCTTTGGGTGGAACATCTGTAATGCGGGGCGTTTGGAATGCCATCCGCATTCGGTTGGTAAATAGATCTATCTTCATAACGGGTTTTGTTGCATCAGTTGATAAGCCATCTCAGAAGCACGCTCGGCCACCACCATCGCTTCTTCTATTTTAGAGGATTTCCGGGAAGTCCGCCGCGCGGAACATTCCTTTTTCTGATTTTGTTCCATGATTTCATTCGCGGAAGCAAAATTCAAACACCGCCACCAATTTTGAAATCGCCGTTTGTAATTATTTACGTTTACGACGGTTTCCGTTTCTCCCATCGTGATCAGATGAAATTCAAACAAGGGCATCACTTGGGGCAACAGCTCAATAGCCCGCTGCCCTTTGCCACTTAACATCGAGACAGAATACAACCACTCTTCATCCGTCAGCAATTCTCTTCGCATTTTCTCACAGTCCTGCAGGAAAGGAGATTCTAAAGCGATGTTTTGAAATTTTTCGCTCGCGTCAGGAAGACAACTATGATTAAAAAACTCTACTCTACTATCCTCTCCTATACTTTGTGCACTTTTCACCGTGCAAACCGGGGTTTTCTCTGGGGAAACCCGCGTTTTGATTACCGGGAGCGGAACCAACAAATACTGTTTCTCTAATTTCTTTTCATTCAAATAGCGGCCTTTTGCCGTGATGTATCGTTCTTGGATGGATTTGGATGTCAATATATTTTGTTTCCACAGTTCGGCGTCAAATAAATCAATCTCTACCATATAGTCCAACATAGCTTTTATTTCCGCATCTTCCTTTTCCATTTGATCCGCCCAATCAAATAAATAGTCCTGGTTGATTTGTATATAATATGAATTTCCATAGATATCGCCTAATAAACCAAAATATAACAGCACTCCGGAAGATTCATATTTTTTCATTAACCGCCTGATTTTTATGTTTTTCAAAACATTGGTATCCATTGGGAAATAATCCAATCCCAATTTTATAGGTCTTGCCATAACTTTTCTTTTTGTTTTAGATTAATTATTTTGCCATGCTAAGTTTTCAATGGATGAAGGTGTGCCAAAACAGATATCCATTTTGACACAACCTCATAACAATCACAGGTTCATCAATTCAACCTGAGTGTCGGTACCAACCGATATCCGACCGAAGAATTTTCGATGAAAAAACCCTTTTGGGCTCGCTGACGGGCATACAACAGAGGAAGTTTGAAGAAACGCTCCAGATCCTCGTACGGCAGGTATTGCCCTTTTTCCTCCCACCAGAATTCGAATAGCTCGAAGAAGCCCTGCGGATCTATCGGATACGGTTCGCGACGGATCTTGATTTCTCCTGCCAACTGGGGCATCGAAGTCAAAAGATCCGGATCAAACGATTCCAAACACATCAAACAACTGTTAGCGATCGAGCCTTGCTTCAAGGGATTGATTTCGTCTTCCTGGAATGTAAATTTCTTCTGCCAAGCCAGCAGCCTCTCTGTAAACAATTTACGGGATGAATAGATGGTATAATAGCCATTCTTGCAATCTTTAATAAACTCAACCAGCTGAAGGGCGGCTTCTTCCGGTTCGTTTTCAGGATTCAGGTTTGCTAAAATCTTTTCTCCTCTTTCTTTTAATTCTGCAACAACCGACATAGAAAGATCTAAGGCTGTGTTCATGTTTTCTAAGGTCAGAATTGGCATTTGTTCTTTTCTAGAGTTTTCCATTACTTTCATAATTTTATTAGTTAATAATTAATTGTGTTTTTCGTAACTGTTGCAACATTACAAAGGCAAATATACAATATATTTTTATTATAACAAATAAAATAGAAATAAAAAACAATAGATTAATTACATTTTAATCTGTTTTAACACTATAATTTATCAACAATAAGTTTTTCACAAACTTGTTAATTCATTGATTCTATATTAAATAAAATATAGTAACAAATACATTATAAATAGAAAAATATACGTTGTATCTTTTTTCATATACAACGTATATTCATAAACTTACAACGTATATTTCGCACCTTGTTGTTTCCTGTCACAAAAACACCGGCCATCCAGTCTCATTACGTGCCATCAACGTTCAAAACCAGCCCATAAAAACAAAAATATACCCAAACATACCTGAACGTACCTAAAAAGACACACACGTCAACCATACGTTTGGGAGGCACCATACCTTTGTGGTGTGACAAGAGAGGAAGAGGCGCGGTTGCCGAACCTGTAAAAAACTTGTCCTGATACAATTATGGCTATCACTTACACATTGGTACAACGAAAAGACATGAGCAAAGGAGCCTTGGAAGGTGCAAAATTGTTTTATGCGCAAGCCGTCATGTCACGCAGGGTGGTGTTTGATGATCTATGCGACGAGATTGCCGAAACCTGTACACTGACTTCGGCCGACATCAAGGCAGTGCTGGATCGTGTGATCTGGGCGATGGTGACACATCTGCGTAACGGCGAGATCGTCCAGTTTGCCGACTTGGGTAACTTCCGTATCGCCATCGGCAGTCCGGGCGTATCCAATCCGGAAGACTTCAACGCCGTCATGATTCGCAGGCCCAAGGTCGTGTTTTCACCCGGTAAACGCCTGCGCGACATGCGCAACCTTGCCAAGTTCAACCGCTTCACCGTCGACAAGGATGAAGGCACGGATGAAAGTGGGGGTGTTTAAATGAAAGAGCCTCTGTCTCTTATTCAGTTTTTGTATAGAGACAGAGGCGTTTATAAAATTAATAATACTATTTACTTTTTATACATAAATCCACACCTACCGGATAATGATCCGACAAATAATCATTCCCTGAGCCACTATAAATAAAAGCATCTACTACTATCGGCATTAATGCCGGTGTAACAAAGATGTAGTCCAACCGTTCACCTATCCGTTTCCTCACTTCCTTATTTCTGGAAAGATACATTCAAATAGGAGTCGGGAAAGAGGTCCTTTCCGAAACATCTGTGAACTTCTGACAAACATCAATCATTCCAAAGAATTACAAATGTTACCAGCATAGAATATATTTTAAAATAAGCCTCCAATCATACAAAACTTTAAATCAAAGCAAAGATCTACTACGTTTATTCAATAGACCATATCCATCTAACATATTTTTCCTTCTCTCCTAAAATCCGCAACTATCATCCAATACACGATTAAGGGTAGATTTATGAGTCGT